>Ga0209503_10001413_pt1 | contig 12364 bp, 13 predicted proteins | sample SouAtlMetagenome_2_FD_187448 | JGI IMG/M metagenome (GOLD analysis project Ga0209503, IMG submission 187448) | Marine eukaryotic phytoplankton communities from Atlantic Ocean - South Atlantic ANT15 Metagenome (SPAdes) (version 2) | ecosystem: Environmental > Aquatic > Marine > Oceanic | place... | reverse complement strand
TAGCAATTTTGTTGCCCTATGAGAGCATACATTATGAAAAACATTTATTTCATAATCTTCATTTCTTACAGCAATCAATCTTTCGTTAAAAATATCAAACGTGAAGTAATCACCAGGTTTTTTAATATTTGATGTGTGGCAAATTAATTGCCAATTATTTAAAAAAAGATTCTTCTTTTCAAGCTCAAAAAATGTTTCGTTATTATAAGTCCAGCTTGGAAGAGTTTCGAATTCCTTCACTATTTGATCAAATGTGATATTTTGCTCACAAGAGAATTAAGTTCGGGTTTATTGGATTTAATTTCATCCAGAGTTAACCCTTGCAGCTCATGAGGAAATACAAGCCACTGATCAGTTTCGTGAAGAAAATAATCTGGCTTCCTGTTAGTTTTATTTTTTAGAGGTTTGAAATAAGGTGTTGCAATTCTAATTTCAGGAGTGTTTTTTTTACAAGCCTTTTTGAGATCTGTAATAATTTGTTGAACAGAAATACCTGTATCGTGCACGTCATCGACGATAAGTAATGAGTCTTCTGATTCTAGTTTTCTAATAACGTAGTTTAGGCCGTATATTTGGACTTCCTTATTTCTTTCATCTATGCCTGAATAGTAAGAAGTCCTTATGGCAATATGATCAGATGGCACCCCTAAAACTTCAAGAAATTCTTGAACAGCAATACCAATTGGAGCACCGCCTCGCCAAACTCCTATTATGTAGTTTGGACGATATCCACTTTCATACACCTGCAATGCAAGTTTAAAAGAATCTTCTAGTAGCTCTTTAGCTTGTATAAATTGTTTTTCCATGTATTAAAAGTAAGCGAGATTGTGTTGATAATAACATAATCTCGCTTATACCCGAATGCAAAAACTAGTAGCTTGTATTAGAAGTTCTTACTTAGAGTTACCATAAATTGACGAGGCGGAACTAGCTCTAGTCCAGTCGCTGCTACTCCAAATACATCAGTCATACTTGAATTAACCCCATCTTCATCAGTAGCATTAAGTAATCTAAAGTCTACACCCCAATCTTCATTTAAGAATTCTAAACTAGCAGTAAGATTTAATAAGTCATAAGAATCTATTGCATCAACGGCGGCATTATTTGAAACGCGCTGTTGAAATTCTCCTCTATGAACATATTGCAGAATAGCTGTTAATAGCCTTCCAGATGATAATTCTGTTTCATAAACCATACTTAAGTCTGCTGTAAAATCTGGGCTCTTAGCTAATTCATTCCCTCTTACATTTTCTCTTAAAGCATATCTTAGGTCTTCTTCACCGAAGAAATATTGATATGCATCTACGTTATCAAGAACGTCGTAATCTGATGTAACTTCTGAATCAAGGAATGCCATATTTATATCCAAGCTTAATGAGTCTGATAAAAGTGCAGTAAATTCAACTTCTAGTCCTGACATTTCTGATTCAGGAATATTTGCGACACCACCTCTATATGGGTCAGGGTCAGTTGCTTGAAATTGTAAGTTTTCATATGTATAAGAGAATAAAGCAATATTAGCTCTTGCAGCCCCATCCATTAGGTCTGTTTTGAAACCGAATTCCATAGACTTAACTGTTTCACTTTTGAATGTAGGAAATACCATAGGCGGAGCATTGTCATCTGTGAAACCAAATGTAAGATTACTGCCTCCTGGCTTAAAACCTCTTGAAAAAGAAAGGTAAGTCATGGTGTCATCATCGAGATCAAACTCTCCAACAACTTTACCTGTTACTTTATCGGCAGTTCCGTCTGCTTGAAAAGTTTCAACATTAAAGAAATTAGTTACGTCTGTAGTAAATTTATCTTCAGAATATCTTAATCCTGAAACTAAACGAAGATCGTCTCTAAAACTATATGTAGTCTGTCCATATATTGAATATGATTCTCTGCTTGGGAATGCATCGGTTACAAAATCCCATTCAGCATCAAATACTGCAAATCTTCCAGGAATACCATAATCATGATCATAACAAGAGGCTGGATTAGCAAGTGGACTGCTGCACTCATACATAATTTCACCATCAAGATTATTATCTCGATAGCCTCGAATATGATTTTCTATGTCATGTTCCATATAAAAAGCGCCAACTGTCCAATCAAGAGATCCAAAAAGTGGCTCATTTGAAACAAGATTAATTTCAAAAGTCTTAGTTTCCACTAATGAGGTTTCAGGCGTGAATTCTGCTCTTTGGTATGTTGCATCTGGTCCAAGTCCTGGAATAACAAGAACTGGATCGCCATAATTATGTCTATCATTATCTCTGGTTACCGAAATATCATCCTCCTGGACACTTGCCATGGCTTTAAGATTTGCAAAACCTAGATCAGATTCATAGATGGCTGCAACAACAAAAGATGTTAAATCATGATTTGAAATAGTATCTTGTGATAAATTTCTCATTCCTGGTGTAGGATCGTCAACACCCCTCATTGCAGCTCCATTTCTGTCTACTTCAAAATATTGACCAAAAACACGTAAGCTAGATGAATCATCAAGATCAATAAGCCAATCACTTCGAACGCTTACATTATTTGCATCATCTAAATCTTGACCGGTATAAACATTTTCACTAAAACCATCACGCTCTGTTGATGAAAATGAAAATCTTGTAGCAACCGAATCACTTACGGGCACATTGTTTGTAACCCTATATTTAGTCAATCCATATGTTCCAAGGGTTAGATCTGCTTTAGATGTATATTCTTCAGTTGATGGTTTCTTGCTAATTACATTAATAGCTCCTCCAGTTGAGTTCTGACCAAACAACGTCCCTTGAGGTCCTCTTAAAACTTCGATTCTTTCAACGTCAATGAAATCAGTTTGAAGAGAAAATGGTGATGCTACAAAAATACCATCCATGTGAAAAGCTACAGATGGGGCTGCAATAGCATTTTGATTTGTCTCGTTACCAACACCTCTAATAGATATTACAGTCTTGTATCCTTCATTCTTCGCAACAGTCACTCCAGGAACAATAGCGCTTAAGTCAACAAATGAATTGATATTTTTTTCTTCAATGTCTGAATCGCTTAATGCGGTAATGGCTTGTGAAATATCTTGTAAGCTTTCACTTCGCTTTTCAGCTGTTACTATGACCTCCTCTATCATAGATGTTCTTTCTTGAGCTGTAATATTAAAACTGAATAAGACTGCAAAAACAGTTAATAAAGTTTTATTTGAATAAAAAGACTTAATTTTCATTGTAATTCCTCATTTGCTTCAATTTATGATCGTGATAACGATTAAAAGTTAATATTATTAAGATATATGCAATATATATGCCAAAAAAAGTAAAAAATTGTTTTGTTATCGGTAAAGTTATAGTTTAAATTGTATTTAAAATATTTACATCATAATTCATGAAATTAATGCTAGAAAAATTCTTTCATCTCGAATCAAACAATACTTCAATAAGACAAGAATTCTTAGCTGGGTTTACTACTTTTATAACAATGGCTTATATAATTTTTGTTAATCCTCAAATGATGGCATCTAGCGGCATGGATCTAGGTGCTAGTTTTGTTGGTACGTGTATAGCTGCAGCAATAGCTTGTTTTGCAATGGGCATTTACTCAAATTGGCCTGTTGGCTTAGCTCCTGGTATGGGTCTCAATGCATTTTTTACCTACACAGTTGTTGGTGAAATGGGCTATTCATGGCAGATTGCTCTTGGAGCAGTATTTTTAGCAGGAATTTTATTTGTAATAATGAGTATTACTCCTCTAAGAAAATGGATGTTAGATAGTATTCCACTTAATTTAAGAATAGCTATGGGTTCAGGTGTTGGTCTTTTTATTGGTTTCATAGGGCTTAAAAGTGGGGGAATTATTGTATCCAATGATGCTACATTTTTAAGTTTAGGAAATTTTCTACAAATTGAAACATTGCTATCGGCATTAGGTTTTCTTCTTATAGTTGTATTAGCAGTCCGTAATATTTCAGGAGCTATTATTATTGGTGTGTTATCTGTCACTATACTAGGGATAGTTTTAAATCTTATAGAGTTTCAAGGGTTAGTTTCGTACCCTCCAGATGTTTCTCCTATTCTTATGCAGTTAGATATTCTTGGTGCCCTTGATCTCGCAATGATAAGCGTAATAATGTCTTTCCTTTTTGTAAATCTTTTTGATACTGCTGGTACCCTTATGGGAGTAGCTTCACGAGCAAAATTAATAGATGAAAGAGGAGAAGTTATTAATTTAGAAAAAGCTCTTAAAGCAGACAGCAGCTCAAGTGTTATAGGTTCCTTTTTTGGGTGTGCTCCAGTTACAAGCTACGTTGAGAGCTCCGCTGGTGTAGAAGCTGGTGGTAGAACAGGATTAACAGCGGTTTTTGTTGGTGCATTTTTTCTAATCGCAATATTCTTTTCACCATTAGCTGCAATTATTCCAGCATATGCTACAGCAGGTGCCTTAATTTACGTTGCAATATTGATGTTAAGTAATATGGAAAAGTTAGATTGGTCAGATTTTTCTGAGCTACTTCCCGCATTAATTATTATTATTATGATTCCTCTTACATTTTCTATTGCAAATGGAATTGCTCTAGGCTTTATAGCCTACGTAGTTATGAAAATATCATCAGGAAATATTAAAGCTATTTCTTCTGGAGCTTGGTTCTTAACGATAATATTTTTGGCAAAATTTATATTCTTACCATGAAAAAAATAATTTGCCGTCTTATCACTATTAAGAAGCTAATTTAAGAATACGCCAAAATCTTGGAATAACCTGAGTAACTAAAAAAGAAAATAAAATCCCAAGAATGTAGCTGTAAGCAATACCCAATAAACCAGTTGCAGAAATAGTTGCCTCAATTTGCGTTATTAAAACCATTGCAATAAATACAAACCCAATACTTACAATTGAAAGAAAGAGTTTTTTAATACCTATAGAATTAAAACTAATATCAGAAAATCCTATAAACCAACCTGTCATAACTCCGAGGAACCAAATGCTTAATTCATGACCTGGATGAGTTGGATAAAAAAGATATAAAAGAAATTGGAATACTAGAATTACTGATAACCACTGTGGCTTACTTAAACTTTCATAAGCTTTATAGGTTACTCCCAAATGCCAAATAAATAAGATTACCGCGCCAATAATTAAACCTGATGCTACATCTCCCAAATCATGAACACCAAGATACATTCTGCTGAAAGCAATCATAATAATTAAAGTCACAGCACCTATTGAAATCCACTTATCTCTATGTTCATATGCAAGAAGACCCCATAAAGTGACTGCAATTTGTGAGTGCCCACTAGGCCAACCATAGGTAGTTCCTACTTTTGGATCAAGCATAAATTCAATTGCAGGTCTTGGATCTTGAAAGAAGTCTTTTAAAAAAGCATTTATTAACCCCGAAATAAATAGCATCATTGCAACTCTAGAAAATCTTGAGGGTGCCCAATAAAAATAACCAAAAGAGATAAATAAAATTAAAAAAGTTGGGTAACCCAGAAGTGTTATATTTTCAAAAAATACTGATAAAACAGGACCTCGAATATTTTCAACCCAAGACAAATCATTCCACATACTCATAATTATTTAATTCCAGTTAAAAGCCTTTCTTCTATTAAGCTTTATGCTAATCCATTGTGATAGAAATTTTTCCAAAATGCTTATTATCAATCTGATGCTGGAATGCATCTGCTAGTTGAGCTAAATCAAAAGTATCGCTAATAACTGGTTTAATATTTGTAGTTTCAAGAAAATCAATCATTGATATTTGAGAATCTTTATTTGCCATAGCAATTCCACTTAATCTTATTTGCTTTAGAAATATTCTTGGAAGAACTATCTCACTAACAGACGGACCGCTTAAGACTCCAATTAGTGCAATATGGCCTGCAAGTTTTACCGACCTAACAGATTCTCCAAAAGTACCTCCACCACCAACTTCAATAACATGGTCAACACCTTCATTGTTAGTTTTAGCTAAGACTTCTTTGCCCCACTCTGGGTGCTCTTTATAGTTAATCACCTCATCAGCACCTAAAGCTTTCAATTTTTCTAATTTTTCTGATGATGAAGAAGTAGCGATAACTTTGGCGCCCATTGATTTTGCAAGCTGCAGAGCAAAAATAGAAACACCCCCAGTACCTTGAACTAACACAGTTTCGCCAGCTTGAAGGTTGCCTTCATCAACCAAAGCTCTCCATGCGGTTAAGCCTGCGCAGGGCAATGTGGCTGCTTCTTTCAAAGAAAAATTACTTGGTATCTTTGTAATTGCTGAGGCTGGTATTGCAATATTTTCAGCAGCATAGCCATCTTGATTATCTCCAATAAAACTGAGTAATTCATATTTTGGTGGTCCGCTAAGCCAGTTTGGGAAACATAAACTCATGACTTCGTCTCCAATTTTCCATTCAGTGACATTACTACCAACTTCTACAATTACTCCCGCAGCATCTGAAAGGGGAACTCTTTTATCATCTGTAGGAATTAAACCAAGTGCAACCAATAAGTCATGATAATTAAGACTACTTGCAGCGATTTTCACGATAACTTCATCAGGTTTTGGTTTTGGCGAGTCCACATCATGCATTAATAAATTTTCTAAGCCGCCGGGTTTCATTAATTGAATTTGTCGCATTTCATTTATCCTCTTTTAAAGTAATATAGTTCAAGCTTTATGAGACTTCATATTCAGACTTGCCGATTACAGAATCTATAACAGTTGTAAGCCACATCATATGAATACATTCAACAATATTATATGCATTACTATCAACCCAGAAATTAACATCACCAAGAGCTCTTAAACTATTATTTGGACTTCTTCCTGAAAAAGTTACAACTTTAAGTCCAATTTTCTTGGCTCTCTTTGCGGCCTCAATTACACTTGGTGATTCTCCGCTAACACTAATCAATACAAGCACATCTCCATCATTTGCATAAAAATCTAATGCAGTTGCTATCCATTTATCATAACCATAATCATTAGAGAAACATGTGATTATATTAGGTTCATTAAATGTTATAGATCTTACCTGCGCCTGTTTTGTAAAATCAACAGCTGCATGCGATGATATAGAAGCGCTAGCGCCATTTCCAGCAAAGATTAGTTTATGATTATTACTCTTCTTAACATCTTCGGCAATTTTTTTAAAATCATCAAAAGTTTCATCAAGATCATCAGAATATATTAATCTGAAATATTCATCGTAATAATTCTTATAGAAACCGCTATTCATGCGGCAAATTATGCCATGAACTTAGAAATTTCAATAGTTATGAGCGTTTGTAGTAGTTGAGCAACCAATCTTGTTTCCATTTTGATCTAGGGTTCTCTTTAATATAATGGAATCCTTCTTCTGTAACATGAACATCTCTATAACAATCAAACACTTTTCCTCCCTCTTTAATCTCCCACAGCAGGAAGTAATGAGTCTCATAACCTTCAAAATCTTTGGTATTAAATATATACGGCTCTTTAGCACAGTTGCTTACCTCATCACCAAAAGCAACAAGGTAGGTGTATAAACTATTATCGCCCTCTTTTAATTCAAATGATTGTAATTCATCACGTCTAATTAAAAATACTTCTCCATTAATACGAATTTTTGCATTAACGCGCTCATCTATATGTTGTGAAAAAACAAATATCTTTCCCTTTCTTAATTCAGGGTCATTTAGCTGATTTAAAATCTCTTGTGCATTGTCGTTTTCTTCTAAAGTGCTATACCAATCTACTGATTCACATGAACATAAAAAAAATAATGATAAAAGATATAAGATATTTTTCATTAGAAATTAAAATACAAACTCATCAATAAAGCTACTAAATAGCCCTTGTACAGCTTCATTACCACGTGATCTAGGATTTTCTATTTGTTTTAGAAAAACTTCCTCATTTACTTCAAAATCTTTAAAACATAAAAGTTTAAGTAATTTACTTCCATCATAACCCTTCTGTATTAAAAAATAATAAGTTTCCACTTCAGGGAAATTCTTTGTATCAAAAGTGTAAGGCTGATCGTCACAATTCTCTTGCTCACTTCCTAAAACACTCATGAATGAAAAGACACTGTTTTGCCCTTCTTTTAAGTCAAAAATTTGAGTTTGTGTGTGTTTTATTTTTCGCACTTCATCATTTACACGAATATTCATAGAACGAGGATCAACTTGATTAGAAAAAACAAAAATTTTTCCTTTTTTTAACTCAGGATCAAAAAGTTCTGGAATGGCTTCTCTTACCTGTTCAGGTGTAGCGACACTATAGCCATATTGATCAACATAGGTTGATCCGCAAGAAGATAAAAATAGCGCTAATAAAAGAAAATAAATAAATTTCATAATAATTTAGTTTTTAATAATTTTACCTCTTAGAGTTATGTCTAAGTCAAGTTATGTGTTTTTAATAAACGCGCTTATTGTCTATAAAACTCTATAGATTTAGTTGCTGATTAACCACTTTTGTCTAAAAAAGATTTAGTAAAGTTTCCATTTCATCAGAGCTAAGTTTGCCCTTACTCTCTGCATCAATACATTCTTGTAATTCTTGTCTATTTTTAACTCCAAGAATTACAGAACTAACCTTATCGACGCTAAGTGCGAATCTGTGGGCTAAAGATGCCGGGGATTCACCCCACTCATTGGCAAGCTTTCTAAAAGGTAAGGCTCTTTCAAAATCTATAAAATCTGCGCTATCCATACCTGAGGCATGTGGTTTTCTATCCATGCTAGAGGTAAGCGCTCCTGCTTGAACAGCTCTAATGGCTAAAATTGGTATATCCTTTTTTTGGCATTCTGATAAAACTCTATTTGGATCTGAATTTTCGCTAATATACCCTATAGCGCCAATTGAATTTAAAATATTTACAGCACACTGCATAGCTTCAGGAGGATATTCGTGATGTATAGCTTTTATAAGCGCATCTTCTTGCCCTAATCCAATGCCCCAGTGATCAATCTTGCCTTCTTTTTTTAACGTCTCAAAAGCTGGAATTACCGCATTGTAATAACACGAAAGAGTTGTTGCATTTGTAGCTCTGTGTTCATTTAAAAAAGGTAGTTGATAGTCATCCTCTATAAGTTGGGAGTGAAGAAGAAATAAATTAACTTTTTCTACGCCCATTGTCTCTAGACTTCTGCAAAGAGAATTATTTAGCCTGGTATAAACCTCAGAGTCTTTAACTGTTCCAAGTCTACATTTGGTTGTCAGGTTTATTGCTGAATGGTCTAACTCTTTAAAAGTTTCCCCAACAACTCTTTCTGCTTCTCCTTTACCATACATTGGAGCCATATCAAGGTGGTTGATTCCTGATTCAATTGCCAAGCTCACAGTAGAGACTCTTTCAGATCTACTAGATTGACCCCAAACATTTCCTATTCCGCCTCCCCCTAAACTGAGTGAACTTATATTTTTAAAAGGCTTAAATTTTCTTTGTTTCATATCAAAATAGTGTGTCAAAGACTATATAAATTAGAACTTTAATTATTTAAAGAGCAAATGGATTAACCAGTTAACTTTCGCATTAATGACTCAAATATACCTCTCCTGAACCATTTCGACCAAGTAAAAGCAAAAATAGTTCCTAAAATACAGAATATCGTTGCAGCAACGAATGCTTGTGATGAAGTCAGACTGCCAGTAAACCCAAGAGCATCAATAAATCCTAAAATGACAAGTATGTGAAGAATATATAGAGTAAGGGTTTGTGTCCCTGCAGGAGAGATTAAAGAATAAATGTTACTCTTTCTAAATCTTTCTGAATAAAGTAAGCAAAGACCTATGATAAGAAAAGCTGAGCCAGATGCTGCTAAAAAATAAAGTGGCATTGGTGGCATCGAATCAGTCATAACCAAAAACTGAAGCTCAGAATCAGCAGAGATTAAATAGCTTGAGAATATAAAACTAATTATTTCTGAAAATATTATCAGAACTAAACCCCATATAATCATTTTAATCTGAACTTGTCTTTCATTTAATAAAGCTCGGCTTAAAAGAATACCAAGCAAGAAAAATCCTAACCACGGCAAAATAGGATGAAATCCATTAAAGAATAGATTTCGAAGGAATCCCTCAATTGTCCAAAACCCAGAATAGGTAAGTTCCTCAAAATTCCAACCTGATTCGTAATCAATGGATAACATCAGGCCAAAAAAAACTATATTGAGAAGACATATAATCGATATTAATACCCTATTACTGAATGGAAGCAAAAAAACACCAAATAAAAAATAAAAGGCATAGTAATGCAAGATATCTCCCGCAAAAATAGACATATTTAAAAGACCTAGAATCAGCAAAAATATGGCCCTTTTTACAATGATGTTTACTGTCTGATTCTTTATCTTAAAACTAGATAGTCCAAGCCCAATACCTGCGAGCACTACAAAAGTAGCAGAAGCACGACCCTGTAATTGCCCTATAAGTTCATTAAAGAATCCCCCATTGCTTTGAACTCCGTATGACATGGCAATATCAAAATTAACAAGAACCATTCCTACAAAAGCAAAATATCGAGCCACATCTAGCCCAATTAATCGTTCACTTATATGATTCATTTCTTCATTCCCACTCAATAGTGACGTAATTTGAAATCCTTTATCTATAAGGGTTTCATGAGTATTCAAAAAAGGTGTGTAACATTTGTGTAACTTTTACCTATTTTTTTAATGTCATAACTTCTCAAAATCCTTGTAATATCAACACTTTAGCAGATGCTGAGTTACAAACATTGTAACCTTAATGAGGTTCTATTCATTTTATATTTATCCAATAATTCTTTTTAGCTCGGTTAAATGAAGCTTGAAAGATTTTCTTCCCTTCGTCGTCAACGACACCCAAGTTCGTTGGCGAGTAAATTCTATCTTTTTTATTAGTTGAACATAATTTGCATCTTCCAGCACCTTTAGATGTTTTGAAAGCACTGAATCACTTACATCAAGTTGTTCTCTGATAATCTGAAATTCCAACTCTTTTGTAGAGTCTAATAAAGCACATATTTGTAGGCGATTTGGTGCATGTATGACAGTGTCGAATGTTGCCTTATTCATTATTTTTGATTCCCTACTAAATATTCACCAGTAGGATATTTATATAGTAGATATGCCATATAACCACCTGAAATTAATGCGGCTATGTGAGGTGCATATTCGAACCCTTCATAAACTCGAAATTGTCTTCCAAAAATGATAATAACCGCAAATATAAGAAATGAAACAAGCTCACTTTTTATCCTCTCGCTTGAACGAGGTAAAATATTTATCTTTATGCCCAAAAGACGAAAGGTGTATAAGGAGAAAGCTACAAATATACCAAAGCTAGCCGATCCTAAATACATGCCCAATGCCCACAGATTGTCATGCTCTGTCATCCCCCAGCTAAAAACAATAAGGGAGTAACTTAAGCTCATTAATGTTATTAGAAGTAGCGGTATTCTGAATGATTTAATTGCATCACGCTTGGTTGAGTCTACTGATTTTAATGTCGCAGCCGCCTCTTCTTTGGATATAGTTTGTTTTTCATTATTCATCTCTTCTGTTCCCATAATTTACGTTTATGAAATAACTATACCATTAACTTTCCATAATGGAAAGTCATAACTTTCTATATTAGAAAGTAATGTTGATCTTTTTTGCTATGACTCATTAAAAAATTTCTAAAGAGTATTTATTTCAGTATGATGATTTAAGTTAAAATTAAGAATTTAAAATCCAATCGAATTTAAGGCGTGATCTTGAATTTTGTTTTATGTAAAAGAATCCCTCTTCAGTAAGATGAACTTCTTTATAACATTCAAAATACCTACCAATAAATTCTCTTTCTGCAGGTTCTGCTATCATGAAAAAATGAGTTTCATATTCAGGAAAATTTTCTGTATTAAATGAATAACCTTTACCAGTACAGTTATTAACTTCGTCACCAAAAATTCTACCAAAAGCATATACATTATTTTTTCCATCAACTAAATCAAAAACTTGAATCTCTTGATCTCGCATATGCTTTTCTTCGTCGTTTACTCTTACAAATTGCCACAATCCGTCTTGTTTGTTAGAAAAAACAAAAACTTTTCCTTTCTTTAATTCAGGATCGTTAAGTTGATCTAAAATCTCTTGTGCATTGCCCTCTTTTTCAATATCGCTTTCGATCATCAATCCATACTCTAATGTTGAGCACGAAAACAAAAAAATTGAAATAAATATTGAATATGCATATTTCATAATATTTTTATCAGTTAATAAAATACATATTTTAAATGAAAGAATGTGTTTTAAACACTCATTCCCACTCAATAGTGGCTGGTGGTTTGCTAGAAATATCGTAAACCACCCTACTTACATCCTCAATTTCATTAACAATTCTATTTGAAACATGTTCTAAAAAATCATATGGAAGATGAGCCCA
>Ga0209503_10001412_pt1 | contig 12367 bp, 10 predicted proteins | sample SouAtlMetagenome_2_FD_187448 | JGI IMG/M metagenome (GOLD analysis project Ga0209503, IMG submission 187448) | Marine eukaryotic phytoplankton communities from Atlantic Ocean - South Atlantic ANT15 Metagenome (SPAdes) (version 2) | ecosystem: Environmental > Aquatic > Marine > Oceanic | place... | reverse complement strand
TGAGTTACCAAGGGCGTATCTTTTTCGGGAATGAATCACGCGTGTATGTCATGCCACATAATGCGCAAACGCTCGAATACAAAGAATACGACTTTGAAGGTCAAATCAGCTCATTGGGTGCCCGCCGCATGGACGTAGGGCATGGATTAATGATGTTTGCCAGCTTAGGTCGGGTAGCGCTTTACGACGGTGTTCAATGGAAAATGATTTACAGCGGCTCACCCATGCCTAAGGAAGAGGCTCAAGTACTCGAGATGATGACCCGCAATGCCGAAGACACCTTAGATGCAATGGGCGAGCTACTGGACAAACTCAAAACACTTAAAAAGTAGAGCACAACAAATGATATGAAGGGACGCGTCAATGAATGCACAAAGGAACAGCTAACATGGCACTATCTCCATGGTTAGCCTCTATTTTACGACACGATGCACCGCATGCATGGGTACTTAGGCACAATGCGACCCACTCATCACGTTTTTACCCAATGGATATCGCTCGGTATGATCGTCAACTCAACGAATACTTACATCTTCTTGAGTATGAAGCGCTGGATGGAGCTGATACGTTATCGAGGGTCGATCATGAGACGCAGGGCGGCTTATTCATCCATTTAACTTCGGCTATTCAACAAAGCAACTGGGAACACTTCATTACCTTGCTGAGTGAGTTGTCAGATGATTCTGAACAATGTGAAGAGATAGCGCAGTCATTAGCGTGGTTTCCTGTCTCGGTAACACACTCGTTTATACAATATGCCCTAGAGCATTCGTCACCTGTGGTACAAGCTGCTGCCATTAACGCGTCAGCAGCAAGAGGCGTTGATCTTCCTGTTGCAGAAGTGGCGTCATACTTAGGCGCTCAGGATCATCGAATTACGATAGCAGCATTACGTTACCTAGGTAATCGTAAATACCACGTCGATCAACTCATGTCGCTTGTAAATACCTTACTGACCAGCCAGCATGAAGGGGTGCGTTTCAATGCTATTCGAGCAGTACTTTTACTGGGGGACAGAGAGCGGGTTAGTTTGCTTCAGTCCTATGTGACCCAAGCTTGCGAGTATACACGCGAAGCGATTCAGCTTATTTACCCATTGTTCGACATAGTCCAACAAGAAGCACTCACAGCATCTATCCTATCGGCTGATTTATCGCCAACCATCAAACTCTATGCGCTGGCTGTATCAGGTGATACAGGTTACGTGCCAACTATAATAGAGTGGGCTTCACAGGCAGACTATGCACGCTTAGCCGGCGAGTCATTTGCGTTTATAACAGGGATCGACATTGAGGAAGAGAATCTATGTCCTGTTATAGAGGATGAAGACGAGAGTGAATTGCAGAATCTCGACAATATTAATGTAAGAAGGAAGCAAGACCCGTGGGCACAAGCCTATGAAAGTGATCTGCCGATACCCTCAGCTGAGCGGTTGCAGGCATGGTGGTCATCCCATCAGGAAGAGTTTAAAAAAGGACAGCGTTGGATTGCCGGAAAGCCCTACTCACAAGAGAACCTCAATACCATCGCAACTGAAGGCAACCAACGTCAGCAACGCGTGGCCGAAATAGCATTGGCTTTATCATATCTAGGTTCTTATGTGCATGATCTCACACTGCCGGTTGGTATCGGTTAACTATTCATGAAAAAGTTTGAAGATATTAAGTACCATATTTTGGATGGTTTCATAATCCATGATTGTGCAATTTTAGCGCCCAATTACTTTGCTGTTTCTGCAGAAGAGGAATTGCCTGAAGAGACATTTGACTATTATACCAGCAGAGGCCAGACACGTTTAGCTATACATAATTTGAAAGTTCAAGAGGATGGTAAGCCTCCAGTTTGGGGGGCTACAACTTGGAATAGAACATCATTCTTTAATACGAGAGTAGTTAATACTGTGTTCAAAGAATCAATTATGATTGACGATGCTGGTTCTGTTTATTACGGCGGCCTCGGCGAAAATAAGCGGGTAGAACAAAAGCTCCCTAAACATTTACGTATCGAGAACATCTCAAAAGTAGGCGAGCAAGTATATGGGGTTGGCTTTGGACGCATTATCACTAAACGAATCGGCCCCGATCATTGGGAGTTAATGACTGAGTCCATTCAAGATTCAACTGCCAAAAATACAGGTTTTTATGATCTTGATGGCTTTGATGAAAACGATCTCTATGCCGTGGGCGGTAAGAATGACATCTGGCACTTTGATGGTGAAGACTGGAGTCCAGTTGATGTGGTCGATGCCCCGTTTCTTCCTATGTGCGTTTGCTGTGCTGAGGATGGCTATGTCTATATCGGAGGTGCATGGGGCATGATAGCCCGAGGCCGCGGTGATGAATGGGAAACCTACCTGCCAGAATCCCGTGTTGATAAATTCTTCAGCGTCGTGAGTTACCAAGGGCGTATCTTTTTCGGGAATGAATCACGCGTGTATGTCATGCCACATAATGCGCAAACGCTCGAATACAAAGAATACGACTTTGAAGGTCAAATCAGCTCATTGGGTGCCCGCCGTATGGATGTAGGGCATGGATTAATGATGTTTGCCAGTTTAGGTCGGGTAGCGCTTTACGGCGGTGTTCAGTGGAAAATGATTTACAGCGGCTCCCCCATGCCTAAGGAAGAGGCTCAAGTACTCGAGATGATGACCCGCAATGCTGAAGACACCTTAGATGCAATGGGCGAGCTACTGGACAAACTCAAATCACTTAAAAAGTAGAACACTAAAATACTAGAGCGCAAGGATAGGCATCTATAAAACAGTTGGATGGTAGGTTTTTCTGCCTGTCCTGAATATACCGAAGCCAGCGGTTTGAGTGTCTGTGTTGAAGGAACAAGCCACTCGTTAGCTGGTTCGCATCAACTTATGCATGACAGTTTAGATATTGATATGGCGCGGGCGGGTCTTATCAGACTCAAAAATGAAGCGACAGGGGAATCGCGAGCTCTACTTAAAGAAACTATTTCGCTAGATGACGCTATTGACTTGGCGGCTAAATCTATCAGGGAGTCGTTCCCCTTATCAGGTTATTCTCTTGCCTGCCTAAAAGACCCGATGGAAGATTATTACGACGGGTTATGCTCATCGACCCGTGGTGAAATGCCTTTAAAGGAGCATAGGGGGAATGCTCCTTATGAAGCAGAAACTGGTGGAAGTACAGAAACATATTAATTAGAGACCAATAATGAAAAAGTCAGAGTGGGAAGCCTACTGCAAAGGGTTTTATATTGTTGATTGTACAATTCGACATAAAAATATGGCCTATGTACTTATGGTTCAAAATGAGCCGCCTCAAAGTGGTGAACAAGAGGAATGGCGTTATATTAGTTGGGTTCCAGATATATTGAAAAGTCAAAATAGAACCTCTGCGATGGCAAATTTTTATAACCTTCGCCCAGTTCCTCGTGTGGCAACACAGTTTAAACCGGTTGAACGCAGTGTATTATGTGATACTGGAACTTTTGGATGGACTGGACCCAATGGAGGAAAAGAAAATCAACCCGGCCTAATGCACCAAATGCGAACACTATGGGACGAGGTCTATGTTCTCAATTCGTTCTCACTAAGTAGACGCAATGGCACTACCAACGAGTGGGAAGCGCTTCCGTTACATCCTGCTATATTAGAAGACTACAATGACGAAACACCCCAACGCCGTTATTTACTAAAAGACTTTGATGCCTTCTCGCCTGACACCTTCTACTTAGTGGATACCGATGGGTATATTTTTTATCAATCAGATGACCAGTGGCAGTCTATTGATTTAAAAGAGATGGGTTACCCCGAATTACTGGCGGATGGTATATGTTGTGGTCCGGATGGCTGGGTGTATGTGTTTGCCCGAGATGTGGATGGCGCCAAGATCTTCCAAGGTCGAGAAGATCAATGGAAAGTGATCTGGACAAAGCATTCCGAAATGTTCCATGTTGATTTTGTGGCGTATCAAGATTATGTGATTCTGAGTAATAACCTAGGACGATTTAAGATTAAAGAGGGCGTAGTAGAGCGTTTTCAGGCGCCTGTATACGGTAGCTTATTAAGTGTACGCGATAACTTACTGATGGTGGCCGGCAGTGATGAAGTCGCCATTTATGATGGTGAAGAGTGGCAAGTGATCATTAGCCCACGCTTTAACGAAGAGGGTGAATATCAGCCATTAAACGTAAAGTTGAACCGTTCGGGCTCGGCACTGTTAGAGCAATTAGAATATGCGTCTAGTGAGCAAGGTAAGCAGGAGCTTGCCGAAGCGAAAACTGAAATAGATCAGTTGGACGAGAACGCATTAGCAGAACTTCAGCAACGTATTCACAGTGCTGTTATGCGCGCGGGTAAAACGAAGGTGTAAATATATTTTACAATTCTTGAAATTAATCACAGAAAAAAGCAAAACTAGGTATTTTTCTGATTTTTTTATAGAAAAAGATCACCTATCATAGCGTTTGTCTTAGCCTCCCAGACAATGGTAAGAAAAGGATGTCTTCCATGTGTATCGCAGCACCTTGCCGTGAGTAGTGCTGATGTCCTTTTTTATATTGTGTTTTCTGGAAGTAGTCCATGGCGGACGACTGTTTTTAAAATGGGGAAACACCCTTTAATTGAGCTAATGTTAGTTGGCTTGGTTAAAGGATTTGTAAGTGCAGGGGTCTCCTGCATTATAAATTTGTCAAAAAAAGGAACTGTAAACTCATGGCAATTTATTTAAAGATCGATGGTATTGATGGTGATGTGACGGCAGCGGGCCACGAGAATTGGGTTGAGTGTGACTCAATGGAATGGAATGTGACTCGTAGTTTGACCACTAAGCCTGGCCAGGGTAAAGATCGTGAATCAACGACGCCGGTTGTTGGTGAGATCACGCTAACGACTAAAATGGATAAGACCTCTCCACTATTTTTTGCTGAATCTTGCGTTGGCCAAGGTAAAACAGCAAAAATTCATATGGCTCAAACCAGCTCTTCAGGTATCGAAACTTATATGGAGTACACGCTGACTAATACGCTAATTAGTGGTTACAGTGTGATGAGTAACGGTGACCGCCCTGTTGAAGCTGTTTCTCTTAACTTCACTAAAGTAGAGATGAAATACACAACATGGAACGAGCAGCATCAACCAGAAGGTAGCGTGCCTGCTGGTTATGACATCGCTACAGGTGTTCGTCTGTAAGCTTAGGTCTTTCTACCAAGGCAGCAGCATGAGCTGTTGTCTTGGGTTTATCGATGTAGATGACCTATTGCATCGCTATTTTTCCACATTAAACGATTTAATACACACTAGTTTGAGTGTAACTGGTGTGTTTGTAGCGTAACACAAGGAAGTGTATGGCTGACTTTAAGCAGCAAAGGCGTTTGTTGGCAATTGATACCCCACTCGGTGACGATGTTTTTTTGCTAACTCGTCTAGCAGGTGAAGAATCTGTATCAGCGCTTTTTGGCATTGAAATAGAAGCGTATTCATTACGCAAAGATATCACTCCCGCTGAGATAGTCGGGCAGAACGTTACGCTAAAAATAGCTGCTACCGACGAGTCTGCGCTCTTTTTACCCGATAGCTATCGTTATATTAACGGCTACATCAAAAGCTTCCGACAAGAAGGACGTCAGCTTCAAGACTTACGCGGCTATTCGGCCGTTGTTGTTCCTTGGTTATGGTTCTTAACGCAAACCAGCGACTGCAAAATATTCCAGTTTAAAAACATTCAAGAAATTGCCACGGCCATCTTTGAAGAAAACGGCTTTACCGACTTCCAATTCCGCTTAGTAGGCCAGCATCCTGCACGCGATTACTGCGTCCAGTACAAAGAAAGCGACTTCAACTTTATCTCCCGTCTCTTTGAAGAAGAAGGGCTGTACTACTACTTCGCTCACGAAGCAGGTAAACACACGCTGATTATCAGTGACCACATTGGCGGCTATGACGAATCAGACGAGCAATCTATTACCTATGCTGCCGGTTCACTGACCCAACACACGATTCATAACTGGTATCACAGCTTCCAGTTCATGACCGGACGTTACTCGAAGCGTGACTACGACTTCAAAAAGCCGAGTAATCGACTACAAACCTCGGCGGCCGCTGACATGGTCGTACCGGGCGTTGGAAAATATGAACACTTTATCTACCCCGGCCGTTATGAAGATAAAACTCACGGTGACCAGCTAACACGCCTACGTGTTGAAGCTGATGAGGCTGCTCACGATGTGATTACAGGGGAAGGCGGCTGTCGCAGCTTCTCTGCCGGTCACACCTTTGTGCTTGAACGTCACGACGATGCCCCCGAAGAATTGGGCGAGTATGTCTTATTAAGCGTTAGCCACAAAGCTCAAGACTACTCCTACACCAGCAATGACGAACAAGACAAAGAATACAGTAACGAATTCCGCTGCATCTCATCAGAAACTATTTACCGTCCACCACAAACCACCGGTTGGCCGCGAATGCAAGGCCCGCAAAATGCGATTGTTGTAGGTCCTGAAGGCGAAGAAATCTACACGGACGAATACGGTCGTGTAAAAGTCCAGTTTCCATGGGACCGTTACGGCGCTTACAACGAAAACAGCTCCTGCTGGGTGCGTGTCACCCACAGTTGGGCGGGTAAAAACTGGGGTAACATCTACCTACCGCGCATTGGTCAAGAAGTCATCGTTGACTTTATGGATGGAGACCCAGATCGTCCGATTATAACCGGCCGTGTGTACAACGCTGAACAAATGCCACCGTACGAATTACCGGCGAACAAAACCCAAAGCGGAACACTCACGCGATCCACCAAAGGCGGCACGGCCAGTAATGCCAATGCGTTGCGCTTTGAAGATAAAAAAGGCGAAGAAGAGGTCTGGCTACATGCTGAAAAAGACCAACGTATCGAAGTTGAAAATGACGAATCGCACTGGGTGGGTCATGACCGCGTAAAAGAGATCGACCACGACGAAACGGTGTTTGTACATCACGACCGTACCGAGACAGTCGACAACAACGAGAAAATTCTCATCCGTAACAATCGCATGCACACAACGGGAATTGCCGAGATTAAAACGGTGGGCATGGTACGTGTGCACACGGTGGGTGTGAATGAGACCAATACGATTGGGGCGATGCAGCAGAATACGGTTGGGGTTAACCAAGACAATACGGTAGGGGTTAATCAAAGTACGACCGTTGGGCAAAACCAGACGAATACTATTGGCGAGAAAATGATCTATGAAGTAGGGGAAGAGATCATCCTTCGTACTGGGAAGTCGAGTATTCACATGCTGTCTGATGGCACTATCACCATCCAAGGTGTCGATATAACGGTGAAGGCTGAAGGCGAGATTAAAACCCAGTCGGGTAAAGATACGTCGGTTAAAGCTGGCGGTGTCATTTCATTAAAAGCGAAAAAAGTATTAGGTAACTAGGGATCAATATGGCCAGTAAACATGTGACAGAATCTTTATCTTTTTCAGAAGTTACGGAAAAAAAATCTGATCATGAGCCTTTGAATCCTTATATTGATTCCGCGTTGCAAATGGAGAACGGCAAACCTGTTCATATAGAAATGCCTATATTAGGTGTGTTGACTGGGTTTAACTTAGCGGGCCAGCCATTAGTATCGCACGAGTATAGTGAATACGATGACATGATCGCTATGTCCACGACAAAATTAGAGCTTGATGATATCAACAAAAAAGTAACGTTGGTTTTTATCAAAGGTGATGTGAAGCAGCCAATGATTCTGGGTGTAGTGCAAGATCAGGTTCTAGAGATCAACACACCTAAAACTATTGAATGTGCAGAAGGTATCTTACTTAAGTGCGGTGATGCAAAAATCAGCTTAGACAAAGATGGACACCTCCTCATTCAGGGTGTGACTGTGAGTACACAGGCTTATGGTACCAATCGTGTTAAAGGTAGTGCGGTGAAAATCAATTGAGCCATGCCAAATGGAATTGAATAACTTCACTCAATTAAACGCTCAATACTCATCAGGGTTAATGCCTGACGGAAGGTCTTGTGTAGTTATTGTTGCTAAGGGGTCTTGGGCTTTTCCGCAATGCTCAGGAGGTGAAGCGATACTCCTAGACCCAGAATCATCATTGGATATTATTACCGCTGATGTTTCGTTAGGGCAGCCAGGGTTTACGCCTATTTTATATGAGAATGACTTCGCTCGATTTAAGCCGCAATGTGATGTGATTATGCATGCCCATGCTTACTCGTTATCAAATAAACCAGAGGTAGAGGTAGGTCTTAAAGTTGGTTCGGAACTTGATAAGCGTTTTAGAGTATATGGCCCTAGGCAGTGGGTAAAAAGTGGTTGGTCATTATCTTTAAGCAACGCATTGCCTTTTGAAAAACAGATAATCCACTATGGCCTAGCATACGGCGGTGTTGATTATTCTGAGTTTGATAGCAAAGGTATTGCTCACACATTTGTTAACAACCCATTAGGCATTGGGTATGCGCCCAAAACTAATGTAAACGACTTAGACGGCAAACCAGCACCTCAATTAGAGCCTTTAAATCAAAAAATTACTCGATTTAATCAAGAAATCGAACCCGTGTCATTTGGCCCCATCTCAAGAAATTTTAAGGACCGATTAGCCTTGGCTGGCACCTATGATGAGTATTGGGAGCGAGAAGTCAGCCCTTTTTTACCGGATGACTTTAAAGAGACATTTTATCAATGTGCCCCAAATGATCAGCGTATTAGCCATTTGTGCGGTGGCGAAGAAATAATATTGAGCAACGTTATGCCAGAGGGTGAATTTTCGTTCGTCGTACCCGATACTCATATATATGTATCAGCGATAAAATCGGGTGGTAATGAGCAGCTGTTAGATGTGAGAGCGGACACACTGATTATCGAACCAGAGCTGCGTCGATTTAGTGTGGTGTGGCGGGCCAGTATCCCCATTGAATATTACAGTACGGAAATCAATACGATAATTGTAGGTCAGCCAACCAAAGCATGGCGTCTTGCGCGAGCAAAAGGCAAGGAATTTAAGGTGCTTAATGGAGGCATTAGATAACGATGCAACAACGTACGCCTGTGGAGGCTAATCGTCCTCTCGCTATCGAACAAATAGGGTTGGTCAGTGCTTTAGGTCGTGGCTGGAAAACTAATGGCTCAGCCATGTTGCTTGGGTACAGTGGCACCTACAGACAGCAGGCACGTTGTGACATCGACTCAAAGCTAAGAGGGTATTCTCGATTAGCAGCCTATGTTGAAGAGGCGTTAAGTGAAATAGCCTGCGATACCATCAAGCATGTATTTTTATGTACCAGTGAAGCATCCAGACCAGGCTTATTTCTTGATATACATAAAGCCAATTTACTTAAAGCATTAGTAAACCGTCCTTATATACAAGAACGATTAGGTGGTATTACGCTTGAGGTTATCCCTGAAGGCCGAGCAGCCTTAGCAAATGCCCTAGAGCGAAGCAATACAGTAATGACGCAACCTGACGATAAGGTGCTTATTGTAGCGGCAGACACCTACCTCAACTCGCAGACGCATTTACAACTGTTGAGCCCTCCATCTCGAGAAGGAGTGAGTAGAAAAGTGAGGGTGTTAACCGATAAAAATAGTGATGGCTTTATTCCCGGTGAAGGTGCTGGGGCTTTATTAGTGGGTAGACCCTCACAAAAGGAAGATCAACTTCTTATCCTTTCCACGGCAATAACCGAAGAACAAGCAGTCATTGATAGCGGCCTACCCTGTAAAGCGGTAGGACTAACTCAAGCGATTAGAAAGGCATCGGAGCGCGCGCAATCAGCGTTAGCCAACTGCCAATATCGAGTCGCGAGTGCCTCGGGTGAGCATTACTTTTTTGAGGAGGCTGGCTTGGCCCAAACCCGTGTCCTAGATCGTAAGATCGAGACGCAACCTTTGTGGTTACCCGCCAGTCATGTGGGGGAGATTGGTGCCGTGGCCGGTATTGCTATGATGAATATGATTTTATATGCCTCCTTACAAAATCCCTCCATGCGAACTGATTATTGTGCTCATGTCAGCAACGATGATTCGCCCAGAGCGGCTATGTTTGTTTCGTTTGAAAGGAGTGGTTATGCCAAATGAAGTGTTTGCAAACGGCTTGGAAGTGGCCTGTAAGGCCGCTGATGGCGTATCGACTGCGGCCTTTCCTGATCCATGTTGGAGCCCACCTTTTCCTAGTGCGGGTAAAGTGCTTATTCCTTATGCTAATACGGCCTTCGCTAAAGATTTAACAAACGCTAGCAAAACCGTCATGATTACCGGTAAGCCAGTAGCACTGAAAGATTACTCGTTTTTTAAAACTAGTACTGGGAACGAGCCTGCCACCATGGCGCTTGGTATGGGTAAGAAAACAGGGGTAATAAAAGGGAAAACTTATTTTCGCTCATGGTCGATGGACGTATTTATCGAAGGGTATAACGTATGTCGTCATACTGACAAAATGACGCACAATCACGGATCTGATCCGGGTAACACCGGTAACTGGACTTACATTGATACGGCTACCACTGAAAGAAAATGCCGTAGGGACCGTAATAGAGTTAAAGATGAGTGTGAAATAAAAGACGGCGAAAATAGAAGATTTCGTCGTAAGCAAGAGAAGCGAGCGAGGCGACATAACCCTCCACGGCGTGTCACGCCTAGAGACAAAACGTGGAAAGATAAAAACTGCCTAGGCCTTATGATTAAGCCAACTAATATTGAGTCATTAGAATCGCGCCTTAACGATTTTCAAAATGAAGCAATGGAAGTAATGCATGATATTGACCAAGTGATCATTGATCTGATGGTCGATAAAGCGGCGGATTTTGGGGTTAGAGCGGGTGCCAAGCACGCGGCGGCATTGGGCTGCACTGTTTTTTCTCCTGCGGGAACGGCGGCGTGTGAGACAGGTGTCTTTGTTTACAATGTGGGTGATGGAATTTATACCGCGGTCACAGGTGCGATGGATGTCTATGAGCTAAAAGACGAAATTGGTGCTCTACGTGACCAGTTAAATACTGGCTTAGAGTACATAGAACAGCTAGATAAATACCGCAAAGGTGAAATAACGAAAGATGAATTCTGGGAGCACTTTCGTGACCAAATGAAAGAAATGGTCGCGAACAACGACTGTCTTAAAGCTCGTAAATGCATGTTATCCCCTTTTAATAAAGCGCAAACAGCTAACAGCCATGGTACGGATAGAAACACGGTTAGAAATCATAATACACAAGGGCGTGTAGGCTCCGCTGATGACCTTTTTGGTCAGTTGGGCAATGCTTCTGTCGGTGGCTGTTGCCCGGGGCAAACCGGCCATCACTTGTTACCAGAGGCTTGGTTTAAAAATTGCCCTGCGTATACGAATAGCGTGCATCGTGCTGCTCCCGTTGTGTGTGCCGAAGGCACGGGCCACAGCGATGGTACTCATGGCACCTTCCATACTGAAACCGACACAATTACTGAAAAGCACTTGGGTGAAGTGCTCAATATGTCAGACGCAATAGCATTAGCGGCAAAAGCACACAAAAAAGCGGTTGATAGAGACTTTGGTGAGCGCTGGTTCGGTATGGAGCATTGTGATCCAGAGTGTATAAAGGCACAACTCGAAACGTTTTATAAACAAATTGATTGTGAGCCAGTGCCGACTAGGAAAGATGGCGGTGTAGGTGAGACTGGTAGTACGGATGCGCCAGATAGATAATAGTGTTAGGAGTTTCAAATGGTTAAGTCGGTAGATAAAAAAACTCAGGCCTTAGAGGGCTATTTTATACACGATTGTGTAATTTTAGCACCTGATTATGTAGCCGTGAGTGCAGAAGAGGAGCTTCCAGAAGAGGAATATGACTACTATACAAGTCGAGGCTCTTCGAAAATATGTACCTATGATTTTTTGAAACAAAAACCCGACGTTCCACCATTTTGGGTTAGCCGTAAATGGGGTAGAAACTCATTTTTCAATTCAAGGTTAGTCAATCTTGGCCTCTCTGAATACTTAGCTATAGATGATGCAGGGTCGGTATTCTATGGCGGCCTCGGCGAGAATAAACGGGTAGAACAAAAGCTCGTAGGTAATCTACGCATTCATAACCTCGCCAAAGTAGGTGATCAGGTTTATGGAATAGGGTATGCACGCAGGATCACCAAACGAATCGGGCCCGATCATTGGGAGCTAATGACTGAGTCTATTCAGGACCCCGAAACATACGACGATGGTTTTTATGATCTTGACGGCTTTGATGAAAATGATCTCTATGCTGTGGGCGGTAAGAATGACATCTGGCACTTTGATGGTGAAGACTGGAGCCCAGTTGATGTGGTCGATGCCCCGTTTCTTCCTATGTGCGTTTGCTGTGCTGAGGATGGCTATGTCTATATCGGAGGTGCATGGGGCATGATAGCCCGAGGCC
>Ga0209503_10001411_pt1 | contig 12387 bp, 11 predicted proteins | sample SouAtlMetagenome_2_FD_187448 | JGI IMG/M metagenome (GOLD analysis project Ga0209503, IMG submission 187448) | Marine eukaryotic phytoplankton communities from Atlantic Ocean - South Atlantic ANT15 Metagenome (SPAdes) (version 2) | ecosystem: Environmental > Aquatic > Marine > Oceanic | place... | reverse complement strand
GTACCTGCTGCTGAAGATGCACCTGCTGCTGAAGATGCACCTGCTGAAGATTCCAAAGAAAATGAAGATGATAAAAAGACTGAATAATAGTTTTTTTTCAATTCTTAATAACTTTAAAGATAAACACAATGTTTATCTTTTTTTTTTATTATAATTTTGAAAATAATTTTTTGATTTGAGTCAATACAAACCCAGAAAAAAAGCTTTTGTTTTACTTGAGGATGGAACTATTTTCCATGGAAAATCCATTGGAATTGATGGAACTGCTTTTGGTGAATTGTGCTTTAATACAGGCATGACTGGCTATCAAGAAATTTTCACGGACCCATCATACAATGGTCAACTAATGGTTATGGCAAACGCCCATATTGGTAATTATGGGACAAATTTAGATGAAGTAGAATCAGATTCTGTCAAAATTGCGGGTCTTATTTGTAAGAACTTTAGTTTTAACTTTTCGAGACATGGTGATTCAACATCACTCTTTGATTTTTTATCCTCAAATAAGATAGTATGTATTTCTGATGTTGACACAAGAGCATTGGTAAGTTATATAAGAGATAATGGAGCTATGAATGCGGTGATATCAACAGAATCCATTGATTCAATTGATAAAATAAAAAAACAACTTTCAAAAGTTCCTTCCATGAATGGTCTAGAGCTTGCTTCCAGAGTATCGACGAATAAGCCTTACTATTTTGGTGATGAAAATTCTAAATATAAGATAGCTGTACTTGATTTAGGAGTAAAAATGAATATTCTTAAAAATCTTTCAAAAAGAAATGCTTATATGAAAGTTTTTCCACACAATTCTAAATATGAGGATATGAAGAAATGGAATCCTGATGCATATTTCATCTCAAATGGACCAGGTGATCCAGAACCATTATCTAATGCAATTAATGTTACTAAGGAAATACTAAACTCTAAGAAGCCTCTTTTTGGTATATGTTTAGGTCATCAAGTTATTGCTCTAGCAAATGGAATAAAGACATATAAGATGCATAATGGACATAGGGGTATAAATCACCCAGTTATCAATTTAAATACTGGTAAAGGTGAAATTACTTCTCAAAATCATGGTTTTGCAATTGATAAAGAGGACACAGAAAAAAATAAAAATATTGAAATTACTCACATGCATCTGAATGATGATACCATTGCTGGAATTAAGATTAATGAAAAGCAATGTTTTTCTGTTCAATTTCACCCTGAAGCAAGTGCAGGTCCTCATGATTCTTCATACTTATTTGATGAATTTATTGACATGATAGAAAAGTAATCATGACAAAAATTAAAGACATAAAAGCCAGACAAATTTTCGATTCAAGAGGAAACCCAACAGTTGAGGTTGATGTTATAACAAATGATAATATAATTGGGAGAGCAGCAGTTCCATCTGGAGCATCTACCGGAGAACATGAGGCAGTTGAGTTGAGAGATGGAGGAAATGATTACATGGGTAAGGGAGTTAGTATGGCTGTTAGCAACGTCAATTCAACAATAAGAGAAAATTTATTAGGCAAATCTGTTTTTGAACAAAAAGAACTAGATAGTTTGATGATTGATTTAGATGGTACTGAAAATAAGTGTATTCTTGGTGCTAATGCAATTCTAGGTGTTTCTCTTGCTATATCTCAAGCTGCTGCAAAAAGTAAAAATTTACCATTGTATCAATATATTGGTGGTAATTCAGCAATTACACTTCCAGTTCCAATGATGAATATAATTAATGGTGGCTCACACTCTGATGCTCCTATTGCATTTCAAGAGTTTATGATTGTTCCAGTAAATGCAGAAAGTTTCTCTCACGCTATGAAAATTGGCACAGAAATTTTTCATAATTTAAAAAGTATCTTATCAGCTAGAGGTTTATCAACTTCAGTAGGTGATGAGGGAGGGTTTGCTCCAAAATTAAAAGGAACTGAGGATGCACTTGAAACTATTCTTAAATCTATATCATCTGCAGGATTTAAACCTGGTGAAGATGTTATGATTGCTCTTGATTGTGCTTCATCTGAATTTTTTGAAGATAATCATTATGATTACAGGATATTTGAAGGTAAAAATGGAAAAGTCTTTGATTCTGTACAACAGGCTGATTATTTATCTGATCTTGTTAGTAAATATCCAATTATATCGATTGAAGATGGTATGGATGAAAATGATTGGAGTGGTTGGATTCATTCAACAAATGTTCTTGGGAATAAAGTTCAATTAGTTGGTGATGACCTTTTTGTTACTAACACAAATATTTTACAAAAAGGTATCGATCAAAAAGCCGCAAATTCTATTTTAATTAAAGTAAATCAAATAGGTACTCTGACAGAAACTATTAATGCAATAAACTTGGCAAAAGAACATGGATTTTCGACTGTTATTTCGCATAGGTCTGGTGAAACCGAGGATAATATTATAGCAGATTTAGCAGTTGCGTTGAATGCTGGTCAAATAAAAACAGGCTCTCTTTCTAGGTCAGACAGAATGTCAAAATATAATCAACTACTTCGCATTGAAGAGCAACTTGGAAGTAAAGCATTTTATCCAAAAAGAGAAGCTTTTACTTTTTAAGCTTTATTTTCCCTGTTTTTTTAACTAAATTTAAGGTTGTATGAGCAAAAAAGTTACATTACAATACAATGACAAAGAATATAACTTTAATCTTCTTAAAGGTTCTGAAAATGAAAATGCTATAGATGTTTCATCTTTAAGGTCAGAAGCTAATCTAATTACCCTAGACCCAGGATTCAAAAACACTGGATCATGTAAAAGTTCAATCACATTTCTAGATGGCGAAAAAGGAATACTTAGATATAGAGGTTACTCAATTGAAGATTTAGCAAAAAATGCAAATTTTCTTGAAGTTGCATTTTTATTAATTTTTGGAGAACTTCCAACAAAAGAAGAATTAGAAAAACTCATTTCAGATATACAAGACAACGCAATAATTGATGAGGATTTAAAAAAGATTTTAGTAAGCTTTCCAAGATCTGCTCACCCAATGGGAATACTCTCATCTCTAACTAGTGCTCTAATTGCTTTTAATCCTGAAAAGAAAATTAGTTTAAATAAAAAAACAGGTGATGGCCATACTTATATGTATAGCTTGATAGTTAAACTACTAGCTAAAATTCCAATTCTTGTTGCATGGGTTCACAGAAGAAGAAAAGGTTTATCTCTTGATTATGGAGATTATACACAAGGATATGTTGAAAATATTACAAAAATGATGTTTCAACTTCCAAATCAATCATATGTTAAAAATGATGTTATTGTTAATGCAATGAATAAACTTTTAATACTTCATGCTGATCATGAACAAAACTGCTCAACATCTACAGTAAGAATAGTGGGTTCATCTGAAGCTAGCTTATTTGCTTCAGTATCAGCTGGTATATCAGCATTGTGGGGGAGACTTCATGGTGGTGCTAATCAAGCGGTTTTAGAAATGTTAGAAGCTATTAAAAATGATGGAGGTGATACTAAAAAATTTATGGAGAAAGCTAAGGACAAAAATGATCCTTTCAGATTGATGGGCTTTGGCCATAGGGTTTATAAAAACTTTGATCCTAGAGCAAAGATTATTAAAGTTGCTGCTCATGAAGTATTAAAAGATTTAGGAATTAAAGATCCAATTCTTGACATAGCCAAATCATTGGAGAAAGAAGCACTAAATGATCCATATTTCACAACTAGAAAACTTTATCCAAACGTTGATTTTTATTCTGGAATAATATATAAAGCTTTACAAATTCCTACCGAAATGTTTACTGTAATGTTCGCTTTAGGTAGAGTTCCTGGCTGGATTGCCCATTGGAGAGAGATGAGGATGAATAACGATCCAATTGGAAGACCAAGACAGGTTTACACAGGAAGTAACCAGCGTGATTTCGTATCTATAAATAAACGATAGTTTTTTTATAATGGGTGTAGAAAATATTCTGAAGGAAAAAATTGGAGAATATTTATCAGAAAATTATTCTCTTTCAAAAATTGACATAGAAATTCTCAAAACTAGGAAAGAATTTAATGGTGACTACACTGTAGTGTTATTTCCTCTGATCCCTTTAATTAAAAAAAAACCTGCTGAATTTGGTAGTGATATTGGTGAGGTTTTAAAAGAAGATGGAAATATTGTAAAAGATTATAATATTGTTCAAGGTTTTTTGAATTTAGTTTTTTTTGATGCTTTTTTAGTTGATTCACTCAAAAGTTTTGATGTTGATTTAAAAAATAATTTAAATCTAAAAAATGATTTTTATTTGATTGAATTTTCTTCTCCAAACACCAATAAACCTCTTCATTTAGGTCATGTAAGAAATATATTATTAGGAGATTCAATATCTAAAATATTTCAGGAGGTTGGTAATAAAGTTCATAAGACTCAAATTATAAATGATAGAGGAATACATATTTGTAAATCTATGGTTGCCTGGAACAGATTTGGAAATAATTCTAATCCAAAAAATGAAAATATTAAAGGAGATGTTTTTGTTGGTAATTATTATGTGTTATACAATAATGAATATGAAAAACAAGTAAATAAGTTAATATCAGACGGTCATGACAAGAAATATGCTGAACAAAATGCAGAAATTTTATTAGAAGCTAAAGATTTACTTAGAAAATGGGAAAACGGTGATGAAGAAGTAATTAAGCAATGGGAAAAATTAAATTCTTGGGTATATGAAGGCTTTTCTAAAACATACTCTGATTTAAATGTCAAATTTGATTCTGAATATTTTGAAAGTAAAACATATCTAAAAGGAAAGGAGATAGTTATTGATGGATTAAATAAAAATATCTTCAAAAAGAAAGAGGATAATTCTATTTGGATTGATTTAACTAATGATGGTTTGGATGAAAAAATATTATTAAGATCTGACGGAACATCAGTATATATAACTCAAGATATTGGTACAGCTTTTCTGAGATACAAAGACCATCCAAAAATGGATGGTATGATATATACAACCGGAAATGAGCAAGATTACCACTTTAAGGTTTTATTTGAGGTATTAAATAAACTTGGATATCCTTGGGCTAATAAGCTTTCTCATCTAAGTTATGGTATGGTGGATTTACCATCTGGAAAAATGAAGAGTAGGGAAGGAACTGTTGTTGATGCAGATGAATTGATTGAAGAGATGAGTAAAAAAGCTAAATCAATTTCAGAGTCACTCGGCAAAGTAAATCACCTAAATGATTCAAATCAAATAAAATTGTTTAATGACATTGCTCTAGGAGCATTAAAATACCATATTCTTAAAGTTGATCCTAAAAAAAGGATTTTATTTGACCCGAATGAATCAATTGATTTCAATGGTAATACAGGACCATTTATTCAATATACTTACGCTAGAATCCAATCTTTACTAAGAAAGAATACCAACAACAAAAGCTTTAAGGATATAAGTATTTCAGAAAAGGAAAGAAATATTATTATTCAATTAAATGATTATCCAAATGTTTTGTTGAATGCCTATTCAAATTTAAACCCATCTTTGATTGCTAATTACGTTTATGATTTGGTAAAGCTTTATAATTCTTTTTACCAGTCCCATACCGTTCTGGGAAATAATGAAATTAATAGTTTTAGAATATTACTTTCCAAAAAGGTCAGTGAATATATTAAGAAGTCGATGTCACTTTTAGGAGTTAGCGTTCCCAATAGAATGTAAAAAAAAAGCCGCTTAAAAAAGCGGCTTTTCTTATAGGTTAGTTGTAATGTTGTTACTTAGATACAGCTAAATTATAAATAACTAAACCGAAACCGATTTTGTTAATAGCATCACCAATGTTGTAAACAACATCCATATCTAGTGGAATAACATCTACAAAGTCATACCATCCGTCAGTACCAATCATATATCCAATTGGATAAATTGACCAACCAACAAGTACGAACCAACATAGAGCGTTGTGTGCTTCTAATACAGCACCTCCAGCTTTTTCAGCTAAACCTTTAGCTTCTCCAAGCCATACAGTGTATGCAACCCAGAAATATGCTAAACCTGAAGCAGTACCCCATAAAACAGGATTATCTCCAGTTTCACCGATGTAACCACAAACAAGCATTACAGTAGAAGCAAAGATTAAGTTCCACATTAACTTTTTAGTAGCTCCAGCCTTAGCAAGAATTAGATAAAACTCAACACACATAAGTGGTACAGTTAAGATCCAATCTACATATCTGAAGAATGTAGTATCAGCACCAGCTACATTAGCATCTCTCATATAATAATAATGAACAGCTGCAATAAATGTAATTAGTCCTGCAGTTAACATAGATGTTCTCCATTTTCCACCACCAGCATCTAACGATAAAAAGAAAAATACTGACGCAGCCATCATGGCCATTGTACCAATGAAAAACGAGAAACTTACTAGGTCGTTAGGAACGTCACCTAATAAGAATATATTTAAAAAATTTTCCATAATAATTAATTAATTGGTTTTTATGGGGCCCAAAATAGTAAAAAATAACTAGATAAGTAGTTTTATCGTAAAAAAAAAGTCAAAATGTTGACAAATTCACAATATCCTACAGATATAACCTAATAATTATCAACGATTTAGAGTTTTTGTTCTTTTTACTTAAATCATGGATTTATTTCTAATTTGATTGATATTATACAGTTATGATTATTAAATTAGTATGAATATTAGGATATATTGAATAAAGAATACACTAACAACCTAACATTTAGAATAATTGTTTTTCTAAGTTTATTTACACTTTTCTTGAGTAATAATCTTAGTGGAGAGTATTTCTATTTCTCATGCTATGCACTAATTTTAACTTTTGGAATTATTCATGGTGCAAATGATATATTGCTGCTCATGAAAGGAAAAAATACTGATAAAAAAACTGTTATAAATAATACATTAAAATATTTTTCTATAGTGGTTCTTATTTGTATAGTTTTTTTTAATCTACCTGTAATTTCACTTTTATTTTTCTTGCTGTTTAGTGCATATCATTTTGGTGAACAACAATGGACAATTTTTGAAAACAATAATTCAAATTCCCTTACTCTATTCTATTTCTTTTTTGGATCATTAATTTTTACAATATTATTTACAATAAACTCAGAAGAGGTTTCTGATGTTATCTTAGATATTACCAATTTTTATATTCCACAAAATGCTTATGGTTTGTCTCTTCTTATTTTGTCAGTAGTTAATATTCTTTTTATGCTTTTAAACTATAGGATTCTTAAACCACAACTTTTTCATCAATTTATACTATTTGTTGTAATGCTTATTGTTTTTTCTATTTTTGAACTTCTTCCAGCTTTTGCTGTTTACTTTGTTTTCTATCACAGTATTCCATCTATAATTGAGCAAGCTGAATATTTATTTGAGGATAGTTCTGCAAAAAGTTTTAAAAAGTTTATAATTAAAGGCTTTGCTTATTGGCTTATTGCAATTTTGTTTCTTGTTTTTCTGTATTTAATAATTAAAGATAAAATTGACTTTAGTTTAGGGATTTTCTTCTCTTTTTTAGCCGCAATCACATTTCCCCATGTTTTAGTTATTTATAAAATGAAAGAAATAACAAGAAAAAAGTAAATTTGTCTAAATGTTCAACACCTTAACAGAAAAATTAAATTCTGCTTTTCATGTCTTAAAGGGACATGGTAAAATCACAGAAATAAATGTAGCTGAAACATTAAAAGAGGTCAGAAGAGCTCTGCTTGATGCTGACGTTAGTTTTAAGATTGCGAAAGAATTCACCCAAAGAGTAAAAGAAAAGTCCTTAGGAAAAAACGTTCTAACAGATTTAAGACCTGGTCAATTAATGGTCAAAATTGTGAAAGATGAGTTAACTGAGCTGATGGGTGGTGAACATGAAGGTGTTAATCTTTCTGAAAACCCTTCTATAATACTTTTATCAGGTTTACAGGGATCAGGTAAAACAACTTTTGGCGGTAAACTAGCAAACTATTTAAAAAAGAAAAAAGGAAAAAATCCTCTTTTAGTTGCATGTGACGTATATAGACCTGCTGCAATCGATCAACTCAAGCTACTTGGTGAACAAATAAAAGTTGATGTTTATTCTGAGGAAGGAAGTAAAGATCCAGTTTCCATTTCAAAAAATTCATTAAAATATGCTAAGGAAAATAAGAAAAACATAGTAATTATAGATACTGCTGGTAGGTTAGCAATTGATGATGTATTGATGAATGAAATTGGAAATATAAAAGATGCAACAAATCCAGGAGAAATACTATTTGTTGTTGACTCCATGACTGGTCAGGATGCTGTAAATACAGCAAAAGCCTTTAATGATGTCTTAAACTTTGATGGCGTTGTATTGACAAAACTTGATGGTGATACTCGAGGCGGTGCAGCTTTAACAATTAAATCAGTTGTAAATAAACCCATTAAATTCATCGGTAATGGTGAAAAACTAGATGCTATTGATATTTTTTATCCTGAAAGGATGGCCGATAGAATTTTGGGTATGGGAGATGTCGTTTCATTGGTTGAGAGGGCACAAGATGTTTATGATGAGAAAAAAGCTAGAGAATTAAGCAAGAAAATAGCAAAAAATAAATTTGGATTTGATGATTTCTTAAATCAAATCAATCAAATAAAAAAAATGGGTAACTTAAAAGATACGGTCAGCATGATCCCAGGAATGAGTCAAATGAAGGATGTAGATATTGATAATGATTCCTTCAAACATATTGAAGCATTGATACAATCAATGACCCCAAAAGAAAGATCTAATCCAAAAATAATTGATCATAACAGAAAAAAAAGAATTGCTAAAGGGGCAGGTAGAGAAATTCAAGAAATAAATGCCCTATTAAAACAATTTGAGCAAATGTCGAAGATGATGAAGATGGTTCAATCTGGAGGTGCATCTAAATTGATGAGTATGATGCAAAATTATAAACAATAAAATGGTTGTATTAGACGGAAAAAAAACGAGTAACGATATTAAAAATGAGATTGCAGAAGAGGTAAAATCTCTTAAAAAAAATGGTTATCGTGCTCCTCACCTTGCAGCTGTTATCGTTGGGAATGACGGTGCAAGTTTAACTTATGTTGGAAGTAAGGTAAGAGCCTGTGAAAGAATAGGTTTTGAATCTACGCTAATTAGTCTCGAAGACTCAATCTCTGAAACTGAATTACTTGATAAGGTAAATGATTTGAATAATGATGATAAAATAGATGGATATATTGTTCAATTACCATTACCAAAACACATTGATTCTCAAAAAATATTAATGGCAGTAGATCCAAGCAAAGATGTTGATGGTTTCCATCCAACAAACTTTGGCAGAATGGCTTTAAATTTACCAACATACATTTCAGCAACTCCTCACGGAATAATGGAGCTTCTAAAACGTTATGATGTACCCACTGAGGGTAAACACACTGTTGTAATAGGAAGGTCAGATATAGTAGGTAAGCCAATTAGTATCTTAATGGGATTAAAAACTAAGCCTGGTAATTCAACAGTTACATTAGCTCACAGCAGAACCAAAAACATATCAGATTTAATTCAAGAAGCAGATATTATAATTTCTGCTTTGGGTGTACCAAATTTTGTTAAAGCAGAAATGGTCAAAGATGGAGCTGTTGTTATCGATGTAGGAATAACAAGAGTTAAAGATGACTCTGAAAAGGGATATAAAATTGTAGGTGATGTTGATTATGAAAATGTTGCAAATAAATCTTCATTCATTACTCCTGTACCTGGTGGAGTTGGGCCAATGACCATTGCTATGTTATTGACCAATACACTCAAAGCTTATCTACAAAGAATAAATTAGATTATTTTTCGAAAATTTTATTTAAATCTTTAAAAGATTTAAACTCTAGTGCATTTCCACACGGATCTTTAAAAAACATCGTTGCCTGTTCACCAGGAAGACCCTCAAACCTGATATATGGTTTAATAATAAAGTTTATTTTTTTTTCAATTAGTTTTTTTGAAAAATCTTGAAAATCGTTCCATTCAAGAATAACCCCAAAATGAGGAATGGGAACATCCTTACCATCAACTGGGTTTGTTTTAGTGTCGTTAGATTCTTTTTCCTTATAATGAATAACTAGCTGATGTCCAAAAAAGTTAAAATCTACCCAATGATTACTACTTCTACCTTCCTCACAACCTAAAATATTTTTATAAAAATTTCTTGATTTCTCAAGATCATTAACTGGTATAGCCAAATGAAAGGGAAGAAGATTTTTTGTTTTCATATATATTAAAATTAATGATTTAATATAACTTATTTATAATCTGTAATATATTTGTAAAAAATGGAAATTAACGCAAGCAATTTACCTATTATGGAGACCTTTTATTCAATTCAAGGTGAAGGTTTTCATTCTGGTAAACCAGCATATTTTATAAGGCTTGGTGGATGTGATGTTGGATGTCATTGGTGTGATGTGAAAGAAAGTTGGGACCACGGTGACCATAAAATTATAAATGTTGATAAAATAGTTTCCAAAGTTGAGTGTCAAAACGGCATCGTCATAGTTACAGGTGGAGAACCACTAATGTGGGATATGAATATATTAACTAGTAAGTTGAGAGAGAATAACAATATTATTCATTTGGAGACTTCGGGAGCTTATGAAATATCTGGAACATGGGATTGGGTATGCTTATCTCCCAAAAAACAAAAACTTCCAGATAAAGAAATATATAAATTAGCAGATGAGCTAAAAATTATTATTTACAATAAACACGATCTTAAATTTGCAATTGAGGAAGCGTCTAAGGTTACTGAGAAATGTAAATTGTTTATTCAGCCAGAGTGGGAGAGGTTCGAAAGAAATAAAGATTTTATAATAGATTTTATTAAAGAAAATCCAAAATGGCAAATTTCACTTCAACTTCATAAATTCATGAATGTCGATTAATTATAAATCAAGTATTTATTTCTTAATTCCTTAAATTTCTTCAGTCCTTTTTGCCATGTTATTCTAATTTCTCTTTCAGAAAGACCACTTTTAATTTGTTTTTCTAAAGTTTTATTACCTGCCAGTCTATGAAACCCAGATCTAAAAAAGTTTTCTTTGTCTTTTTCATTATTATAAGCTAAAATCAACCATTTTAAGCTAACCTTTGAAAGATAATCTTCATTTTTAAGATTATATCCGTTACATACTTCATTTTCAAATTTTGGATATTTTGCACCATACATTGATACAGGTTTAAATTTATAGCTAGTCTTTTCCCAGTCAGGTTTACCAATGATTTGAAATTGATTTGTTGTTCCTCTTCCGACACTAACCGGAGTTTGTTCAAAAAAACACAATGAAGGGTAGAGGTTAATTGATTTTAAATTTGGAAGATTAGGGGATGGTCTATCAGGTAGATCATATTTAGAGAACCTATCATAGTTAGTAAGTTCAATGATTTTTAATTTGCATTTTTCAATGCTATTTAACCAGTTTTCTCCATTGATCATTAACGCATATTCCCCTATAGTCATACCATATACAATGGGGACTGGATGTAATCCAACAAAACTCATGGACTCTTTTTCCATTACAGGACCATCAATATAATGTCCATTTGGATTTGGTCTATCAAGAACAATCAGCTCAATATTATTTTCAGCACAGCTTTCCATTACATAATGAAGTGAAGATAGGTATGTATAAAATCTAGCTCCAACATCTTGAATATCAAAAATTATTACATCTATATTTTCTAAATCTTTTTTTGAAGGTTTCTTTTTACTGCCATATAGTGATATTATTGGTATTCCAGTTTTTGGATCGATTGAATTTGTAATTTTTTCTCCTGCATCAGAATTTCCTCTGAAACCATGTTCAGGGGCAAAAACCTTTAAAATTTTTAATTCATAATTCCTTAGTGAGTCAACCAAATGTATCTTATTATTTGTTTTATTAAAATTTGAGGTATGATTTGAAACTATGGCAATATTTTTATTTTTAAGAAGTGGGATGTATTTATCTGTTTTCTCGATTCCTAATATAATTTCATTTTGTCCATAGATAATAAACGGAACGACTAAAAAAAAATTAATTTTGAAAAATAGTATTAAGTTATATTTTGAAGTTTGAAAATTTTTTAACATCCAGAATCTTAAATTATCAGAGATATAAAAATAGTGTATCATCTCCTATTATAAAAATTTCAATAATTTCTATCGTAATTGCGGTTACTGTAATTAATTTTTCTCTTTCTATTGGATTTGGAATTCAAAATGAGATTAAAAATAATTTTAAGTATATATCAGGGGATTATTATGTATCAGATTATAAAAATGAAAATTTTTCAACTTTTTTTCCAATCAATAACGATGAAATTGCATCAGAGTTATTTATATCTAAAAATATTGAATACGTAAATAAAGTTACATATACACCTGGAATTATCCCTATCGA
>Ga0209503_10001409_pt1 | contig 12390 bp, 14 predicted proteins | sample SouAtlMetagenome_2_FD_187448 | JGI IMG/M metagenome (GOLD analysis project Ga0209503, IMG submission 187448) | Marine eukaryotic phytoplankton communities from Atlantic Ocean - South Atlantic ANT15 Metagenome (SPAdes) (version 2) | ecosystem: Environmental > Aquatic > Marine > Oceanic | place... | reverse complement strand
GGTTTAATACAATGACATGGCGTATATCACTGTAGGTATGGACACTTGTGTTTAAAGTTAACCAATCTGCCACTAAATTTCCATTGTTAGTTGGGTAAATATATGCTGGGATAATAAGATTTAAATCTTTCGTCAATCCGTTATTAGTATATGGGTTATCTGGAGTACAATCACGACTATCCTGTTCACATTTAGGTAATGCATCTGGAAGGGGATCTCTAAATTGCTTTCCTTTAATATTACAAGTACCATATGGTCCATATACACAACCCGGGGTTTCAGTAGTTTCTCCCGGTTGCAATCCAAAATATAGACCTACACCAGCACCAATAACTACCAAAACTATTATAAATATAATAAGCCATGCGGGACACTCTTGTTCTTCTCTCTTCTCCTCACTCTCCGCTAACATTGGTGCATCTTCATCTTCGTCTTCATCACCTTCTTCAAATACTATACTGAAGTATCGTCTTTTTCGAGATGGGTATTGCATCTTTCTTTCAAGATATCTAAGCTTATATACTTTTGATTTTCTATTGCCTTAGTCAGTATATCATTAATGAAATATATTGTTTCAGGACTCTGATCTTTAGCATATTGGTATATAATTATATTATGTTCTAACCCAAATGTACGATTATAGGACAGATTTAAACTGGTAGTTTTAACTAAAAGTTCATCTTTGTTTCCATACGCGGAACCATATTGTGTGCGTTTTCTTTTCATTTACAGTATAAATATACCCATATAAATATAGTAAATGGAAAAAAGTTTTATTGTGAATTCTGCTGACATAGACTATGTGATTAATTCATTTCATAATAGTACACTATTACAAATGTGTCGTCAAATGATTAATACACATCTATTAAACAATGGCATAGAATTTAAGAAGGGAGGTGGTAAATCAAATGTGAAAATGGAAGCTGAAGTGGAGGAACTGATTGACGAGAAGTGGATACCTTTTGCATCTGAAGCCATTGATATGATCTTGTGTTGCGGGTTCTGTGTAGTATCCTTTGCTCAGAAATATCCATCCATTCTTAAGCAGGGTACATACAGAATAAAGGTGAATATCATTAATAATGAGTACGAATGGCATATATTATCAGTAGCCGATGCGGAAAAGGAAGTACCAAATGCTGTTGTGTTTGATCATTTTGGATTGTCACCACGGGTAGATGGTAAATTAACATCCCCTGTCTCTAAAATATTACCACGTTTGGAGTTTCTAAAGAAGATACGAGAAACAGCCGTAGATATGGAATTACGTAAGGCGAACCCATATGTATATGGCGAGATAAAGGAGAATACATCCTCTCAGAGACAAGAAGGTGTTGATTATGATTTTTATGCGGACGCTGGAGCCACAGAAACAAATGAAGAGATGCAATACTCTCGTAATAAATCAGCTGTTGATATGCTTAATAAACAAAAAGAGTTGTATGAACAGTATTTAGGAAGATCAGATGCTGTTCGAGCACAACAAGCTTTATCAAATGTTATTCAATTGCCTATGGGACAACATATTGTCAACCCGCAAATGACCACGGGACGCACGGATTTAGTGAATACTCATAAAATTATACAAGAAGAGGTATGTGCTGTTATCGGTGTACCACGTAGTATGATGTTTGCCGACAGTGGTGTCCATAGAGGTGATAGCGAAGGTATACATAGCAGTTTTATGCATACATTATTATGGTATAAGAAAAAGTTAGGTGTTATGTTAAGTGATTGTTACAATCGTATATACACAGATAAAATTATGAAAGATATTGATTTTTCAAAGGAAACAAATGCGTATGAAGCAAAAAAGAAACATAAAGTACAGGTATACTTCCCAATCACTCCATTTGTACCCAATGAAGAGTTAAGAAGGTTATATGAACAGGGTGTTATATCATGGGATACATACGCTACCTATGCTTTACGTAATGTTAATTTACCATTAGAAGATAAAGAATCGAAACCACCACCGATAGATGAATTGTTATTTGAAAAACCTAAACCTAAAGAAATGGCTGCTAGACCGGGTAAAGCAGGTGCACCTGTCCCACAAGAAGGTAGATCTTCACCATCTTTAGAAACAGCAGTTAAAACGGGTCAGAATGATAGTAAGGGTGATAAGAAACCTAAGGCTCAACCTAAGGCTGAGGCTAAGGATGATAAGGATAAGAAACCTAAGGCTAAGGATGATAAGGATAAGAAACCTAAGGCTAAGGATGATAAGGATAAGAAACCTAAGGCTAAGGATGATAAGGATAAGAAACCTGAAGCTAATGATAAGGATAAGAAACCTAAGGCTAAGTCTAAGGATGAAGAAGAAAAGAATAAAAAGAAAAGAAAAAATAAGGGTAAGGATGATAAGAAAAAGAAAAAGTCTAAGAAATAATAAATAATAATTTATTTTAAATGTAATTTATCGTCTTCGTATGATTCTACACTGTAGTCCACCTTGTTAATATAATGTTGACCTTTAATTTCTTTAACAGACACATACATTTCACCTTTTTCATCATGTCCATCTACACTTAATGTCATTGTTTTCTCATTGTTACTGTCACTTGCCTCTTCTAATAAATCTGCCAACCACCCAGTTTTTAATTCCATACACGTAGCATGTGATTGTACGCCTTCTCTTACAGCATTTACTCGCAATGTTAAATCATTTGCCGTCAATTGAGGTATTAAACTTTCAACTGAGACAACTTGTCCATATAAATCTTTTGTTTGATATAATTTTTTTCCTGCTGTATTGGAAACAATTGTGGGATTTGCCATGAACAAATCATTACCCATATTTTTTATTTTTTCTTGTGCGGCTAATTGATCGTGTACAGCTTGTGGATCTCTTTTTGCACTAGCGCCTTCAGGTATTGGTGCTACATCAATTCTAATATGTAGATCTGATTGTTTTAATGGTTTTGCTGATTTAGCTTTAAATTGTGCTTCTTTAGTTCTTCGTACAAATGACATCTTATTATAGAATATACTATAATATATATATACTTCACTCGGTCTGATTATTGTATAAATTGAATAAATTATTATAATACAATGTGTGATGAAACTAAGTCAACTAGCAGTGAGGATCAAATTTCCTTTTTTTTGAAGAAATCAATACTACCGGCACCTATATTATCAGATACTATGGAAGCTGAAGATTTTATAAATAGCTTCGTGGGTACACCAAACCGACAATGTTCGGTAATGTACGCAGCAGCACTACAAGAGGTATACAAATTACCATTGGATGGTGAAATTGAAGGAAGATTAAATAGCATAGTGGATACATTTGAATTATTTGCAGAGAAAGGGTTAGATGATATGTTATTACAATTGGAAATTTCTCATTATATGAGAAAGCATAATAAGTTGTTGGAAAAAGTAATGTCAATGTCAATTTAAAAATTATGACTATATAATGCATATAACTACATACCAAATGAATACTCAACAGTTAACTGAACGTTATAATAAGATCCCAGAAAGTCTTTCCACGGGCGTAGATTTATTTAAAAAACTATCACAAAAAACGGGTGTCCGTTCTGTTAAATTACTAAGTAATTTTGGTAAGGATTTGGAATTATCATTACATTTTGGCTATGATATTTATAAAGGATTAATAGTTGAAGTAAGCAATGACTATAAACTATCTGATTCTGATCGTGTATGGTTCCATCCAGAATTAACAAAATGTAGACAGTTATATACAGGCACAGAAAAATTCAGAGATAAAGTTGGTGCATTTAATTCATGTGCGGGTACATATAGTACCTATTCTGTGGATGAATTAGGCGGTCAAACAACTCATGAATTTACTATTTTAGATACATCTAATATGGAAACCTCTAAAGCATTCTTAGATCAACAAATTAGTCAAAATGCTGCCATGAAACAGGTATATTCTAGTTATAAACTGGATCGTTTCGAGGGCGTTAGTTTATCGCAATTATCTAAAATGAATTCAGATGCGAAATATGCCACTGAATATGTTTCGTTATTTAAAGATGCATCGTCGTATCATTTCTACAATCACGCGGTTAGAAAGGGTCAACATTTATTGTTACAATCTCCTCTGATGGGATATGCACTTGTTCAAACGGCTGATCACACTGCATCGGACAATTTGACATCTGAATTTATGGATATTAATAAATTGGCACCAAAACATATACAACGTATATATGAAGATTGTTCATGGGAAGGTGATAGTGTAGTAAATACGGGTGTATTAAGAAAAGGAGAGATGTACGAAACAAAAGAAGAATCTTTCCGTATGGTGAATGGTTATTTTTCAGGGAATAACATTCAAGATAAGTTGGATTTATCAACTTTATTGAAGATAACGCCTAAAAAAGAAAACTTACCAGCAGGTGTAGAAGCAGATTCATTTACACAACGAAATGTAATTCCATTTGAAGCTAACGAAGAGATGGTAGGTAAGCTGTTAAAACAACATTGGAAGAAGTTAATAGCGAGTAAATACATCAGTGGTAGTAAATTAATACTTCCACGCGAGTTAGTAGAACAAACATTAATTTAAATATTTAGCTTTATTATTTAGATGTAACAATGACCTAGAAAATTCTAATTGTCTGGGTATTTTAAACCCTATTGTAGCCACTCTATGTCTAGTGTCCCTCTTTTCATATATTAGTTTACCATCTACCTCGTGTACATGTTTAAAATAATTCATTAATCTGGCACGTTCCATATTTACTCTCCTATAGGTTCTATCCATATGGTATTTTTTACCTGATAGGACATCACTTATACGTATACACATAGCTACTACTCTAGCAAACATGGTACGTACTCTAGGTGATTCTATAAACAATTCTAATTTCACATCGGATAAATGGTCATATTTTTGTGTAATAGCGGTGAATGCTTCCTCTATATGTCCATATACTACTGGTGTTAAGTACACCAATCCATCTGCCCATGAGGTGCTGACGTACCAATTATGGAATCCTTTTTGTTTATTATTTTCATTATTTTTAATGGTTCCATCGCCACTCACTGATATACTAGCGCCAGCATTATATTTATTGGTTTTTTCATCTTCCCTATTCCAATATTTATTTAATTTTTCATTTGTAAATCCACACAACAGCATAACAAATTGATAGGTGAGATTTTGTCTCTGGTTTAGAATTTGTTGTTCTCTATGCTTCTCATATATTTTAGTGTCATCTGTGGGTTCAGTAATCCATGGAGGTTTATTATCTATAGTGTCTTGATCTACACCCGGGGTTTGATCATTATCTAACTTATCATATGTATCACCTTCTTGTAAAGAGGTCATACCAATATGGCTAATTTTCACTGACGATTCTGACCAGTCATTCATTTTATGTACATACTATTTATATTTATACTTCAAATGTGTTCATGAATTAATTTAAAAAATATATATATGTAGGCTCTTCATATTATAAAAATGTCTAAAGTTAACAAAATAACCGTACCACAACAAGAAGAAGAACAAAAAGAATCAGCACCAACATTTTCAGTAGGTGCTTCGGATAGTGAAGCTGGGTCTACACATGCCAGACGTGTAGTGATTGAATGTAATGCTACTGGCGAAGAATTAATGGATGGAGCAGTAGTAAGTTTAAGAAATGCACAAGATGTATTTAAACCAAACTTTAACATTGAAGAATTAGATGAAGAACAACAAGCATCATTTGCTAAGCTTGATTTTAATAAAGGTATCGTAACCGGTATTAAATTAAAAAGTGTTTACTCCAATTGCGACGAGAATGTTACCGTATCCATGAATTTATATGACAATACACCTCAGATTACTAATACTGAAGGTTCATTGTTTGCACCAACAAAAACGGATATGGGAGTTGCTCATCAAGCAGAGAGTGATGGTTTTGTTAATTTAGTTAATATCATGCCATACGAACGCGCACGCCCAAATATGAACTGTTATACACCAGAAAATATTTTGAATAATCGTTTTATCTCAGAATATGGCGGGTATACATTAGAGAAGTTATGGGAGGGCATTGTTCCGTTTAAAAATGAAGATTACTTCTACGTACAGTCCGATTCGGTCATACTCAAAGTGATCTCGAGGAATTGGGAGATGTTGGGTATCAATACCGACATTGAGAAACGCCGCGAGAATAAATACATTAAAGTGGGAAAAGAAGTAGTGAACAACGTGATTAAACAACTATATGAACAAGTAATCTGCCAGATTCCATACACCACATTCGATTCATTACAGGCTAAATTCTGTGCTAATGATGTAAGTGAGGGCGACTACAAGTTGACAGCTGAATTCTTAGTAGAATACAAATATCCAACATTAGCAGAGAACTAAAATATTTTATAATTATACCTTAATATCAATATTTATGACAAGCACCTTTATATTTTATATATATATATATATATATACCTCTCCCATGGGGACAAACTAGCTCATATACATTTACATACGCACATATATAAAATTTCACATTACAAATATGGTAAGAGTAAAAATAAATACAAAACCAATCATACACATAGTAACCCGTGGACCAATAATAAATCCACGCAAACTAACCAAAACAAAAAAAATATTAAAATCAATATTAAAAAAGCGTATAAATAAGATCAAAATGCATGATAATAATGACATTCCGAAGAAAATACAAGAATCCCATACCAACGAGACCACCACCGTTAAAATCTAGGGTTGTTTCTATTGATATAGATGATAGAAAATGGGTGAAATGCGTAGACTATTATGAATATATAAAAGCAAAAAAAGATAAGACCGAAATAGATATGGAAGTATATCAAATGTTTCATTTCACCGACTGGCAGTTCGAACCAGATCAATGGTTTGTTTGGTTTAAAGATCCTCCGGAGGAAGGTGATATTATAGAATTTAAAGAATCTGAATTACAAATAAAGGTAGATAATATATATCGGGTATACCAGAGTAAGAGAGCAATAATAAATTAATAAGTTAATCTATCTATAGGTTTACATTTACGCTTCCCTAACATTTTTTTACAAGCTAATTTTGGACTTGTTAAATCTATAATAACTCTTTCTAATATTTGTTTTTTAATAATTTCATCAGTTATATCTTTAACTTCTTCCATGTATATATTATCATATACTTAACTTATATACATGGCTTGTGACTCAACATTTACATGTGGTGAAAAAATAGAGATATTGGGTCTCGAATTAGAGGGTGTCGGTTGGTTCGTTTCCATGCTTATTCTAGCACTAGTATTACAAGTAGTTTCTAATTTTGTATGGCTTAAAAATTCTCAGGTTACTCGTGAACTTATGCAATTAAAAAAGGATAAACGTGAAAAACTAATAGGTCCATCTATCATATGGACGGCTGTCTCTACTGTTGTTTACATTGCACGCGTAGTGTTGATTGGTGGTAATAACCTATGGATCTACCTAGTGGTATTGGTAGGTAATGTGCTGGGCACATGGTGGTCTCAACAAGAACAGGAAGCCGATCATCATTTACTAGCGGACGATATAACTAATATGTTAGGACGGTTACATAATTGTAAATGTTCATCGGATGAACGTTCTAAAATAGATAAAGCATTAAAATTATTGGCAAAAGAATTGTCCAAACGTGAAACACCCGGGGTGCATTTGACTCCGTACCGTGACAATCCAGTCCTAACCCGGATAAGAGTTTAAATTCTTCCGTATCTATGTTAACACAATTCATAGGACTTATTTGATAATACATTAATTTCCCTTCTATTGTATGATGAGATAAAGAGCTGCCTTGTTGATATGTATAAGGATTGTAAAGTTTTACACCATTAATATAAACATTTTTGCCTGTTATATCTTGTACTGTGCATCCACTAACTACCTTATTACCAAACATATCTTCTATTTGGGTATCATAATACCTAGGTAAACATATACCATTCCAAAAATGTCCCATGGACCATGACCCATCTTTTTTTATTGAACTACCTATACCAACACCATGTAACATTTCATGACGGAGAACCGTTCTTAAATCGTATCTATACATGATATTGGCACAATTTTCATAAGTATACCATCCGTTGGGAGGCTGTGGATTAACGCCTATTAAAAAATCATGACCAAAAAAGTCTAAAGTAGAAATACTAGGAACCCAATAGGATAGATCTTTTAATAATAATGTTTGACTAGCCCATGCCAATGTATTCGTTCCTATTAAATCATCGTCAAATTCGGCTTTAATACTAGCAGTAGGGTCTAATGTCGGACATACTTCTACTATTTTTAACCATTCGTCGCGTATAATATCTTGTAATAGCTCTGCGGATACATTATGACGTAATGTTTGGGGTATTGGGTGGTTATTTAGGTATTCAAAATCCACCTGAAGCATATCGACTCTGGATTGCACGGATAATATATACAATAATAAGCACAAGTAGAATAACATATATATTGTAATAAACGTATATATATATACACTATTAATATTATATAAAGGATGAAATGGTTAGTATACATATACTTGTATATACCATTAACATATGCGATATGGTACAACGACCAGAATAGCGACTTATTTTGGTATACAACTAATACATCATGTCCATATGGATACTACGATAATTTTTATGATCAATGTAAGAATTGTTCGTCACTAAGGCAGCAATATTATGAGGAGAAATGTTGTTATAAAATGGTATATGTATCTACTCCATTCAAATATGTAATTGTATCTGAGGATCTAAATCACACAACTTATAAAATGTTATATACACCTGTACGGGAAATATGTAATCATCTAAGGAAGGAATGGGGTAAATGTCCAAGACAATGTGATATACATTCCCCGGGGCACCTGTGCAATCATTCTACCCAATGTATAGGATCACATGTATGTTTGAATGGTAGATGTTGTAAAGAATATGATCCATTATGTACTTCATGTGATTCGATGGGATGGTGTAATGTCTGTCAATCGCCTTATTCCGTTAATGCCACAGGAACAAAATGTGGTATGTGTCCCCAAACTAAATATAACAATAATGGGGTATGTCTTTATCCTACCAATTGCACAGTTGGTGAATACATACAAATCAATTACAATAGTACATCAGACAGAGTATGTTCTGAGGTGCCAAATGGTACGTATACCAATACTATAAATGCTATATCATTTATCAATCATACCAATTGTACCGGTGAAAATATAACATTGGATACTATAGGCAATGCAACACATGATACAATATGTAGAGATACTCGAAGATGTCCATCAGACAAGTTATTTGTAAATAAGGTGTGGGGAAAAGATGATAATTGTACAAATAGAACAACATGTAAATTAGGAGAATATATTATAGAAGGTAATTACACATCCGATAATATATGTACCAATTGCTCAAGTGGAACATTTGCAAATACTACAAATCTAGAATCATGTTACCCGCATACTGTTTGTGAAGGTATTAACAGGTATACATTTTATGGCAATGCTACACATGACGCAACTTGTTTGTATTATATGTATTGTGGTATTACTATTACGTGTTTAAGCTAATTATATTATGATATTCACTTCCATCATTTCGTAATACATTATTACATACATATAACCTAAATTTAAAATCAAATGTCCATAAACTATCTTTAAATCCCCCTGTTCTAAATGTGTCTATTCCCAACTGGAACCCATCGTCAAATGATGGAAAATTATTAAGTATACCATTGGTTGTATTCGGACACTTATATTCTGTGCATTTCTGGCTAAGAGGGGCATTGTAATTATCTTCCAAATAACAACTTGTTACTCCCAATGTTCCTTTTGCAAGTGCTGTTATTGAGCCGTTGACAACATCATAATATTCTTCTAATGGTGAATCCTCCGGGTCCCAATTAAAACACCCGGTTACTTTACAATTGGGATTTAATCCAGAGACACAATCAGCCAAATAATGATTTAAGTTAGGCTTACAGAATCTCATGCCAGTGGTCATGGTTCTAAATGTATCATGATTATATACTGGGGATTCATATCCGACGATTAATTGATTGGTATCGGTTCTTATTATTTCTCCTTCATTAATACCGGTGTATCTTACACCATCAATGTAAGCTACGCCTACTCCATATAACGGTATATGCTGGTATTGTTGGAAATTTGTACAATCGCTAAGCGACAAATCGACATGAGCAGACATTAAACTATTGGTATCGATACATATATCATCACTAGGAAATGTACTTGTACAATGATGAACTTTCACAAAAAACTCATACGATCGCATTGAGAATATCGTGTCACAATTATTTTGAGTCACATTTTGACATGCTGTGGTCAATGTAAACCCGGTGCGTACAAAATCTGGTTGTAATTGTATTGTTTGTAATGACCGTATCTCATTTATAAATCCTAAAGGAGGATAACCTACTGTGAAAATATCAGTGGTTTTGTATGGTATAATATATCTAGTGTCATTTCCTATTTGATAGGCTTTACTGTCGAATGCAAAATCCAGCACAAGTCGATGATAATTTGTACCACAAGCTTCTATTGCGTAATCTAAAAATCGTATTTGAGCATCCATTGGAGCATCTAACTTAATGCATGTACCATCGTTGCACATATAATCCTCCGGACAATCTCCATCTGAATGACAACATGATAAACATGTTTTATTAAAATCCTGATATTGTAACATACACCCTATACCTTCCACGCATTTATTTATAGTACATGGATTATTATCTGAACATGTATTTTCCACACCGGCACAGGTACCACCAGAACATACATCATTCACAGTACACATATATCCATCATTACACGATTTTCCTTCATTCCTACTGACAGATACACATTCGCCTGTATTTGTGTCACAAACACCTTTACTACATTCACTATCATATGCAGAACAATCACGTGGGACACCGGAGGCACATTGACCATTCCAACATACATCACCTATCGTGCATTTATTAAAATCATCACATGTCTCGCCATCTCGTTTATTAGTAAATATACACCCGGTTCCTTTTCTACATGTACCCGATGAACAACTGCTGCCTGTATTACATAGTAACATATTCCCTTTACATAGTTCACCACTACATCTATCATTGACAGTACAATCGTTATAGTCATCGCATATGGTACCATTTAATGTGGGTGTAACCATGCATTGGTAGTTCGTTTTATCACAAAATGCATTATAACATGGACTCGACCCACAATCATCATCCATAATACAGCATCCAGATATTTGTGTATGTTCACATATGTGTTTATCCATATTACATTTATCTTCAGAACATGGATTCGTAGTGATACACTCTTCATGGATTTTACAATTTTTAGGTTTGACTGTAAATGCTACAATAATCCCTGTTATACCACCTAATCCAATAAAAGCTACCATTGAAATTATAATAACGATTACAAAAATCGTAGATGTAGTACACCCATTTTTACTATGTAAATGCCCTTCATGAAACTTTTTACGTGGTCTTCTTTTCATTTAATATAATATGTTCAATTTATATACGGACATACACATAAATTAAAAAATTAAATGTATATAAAACTATCTTACCTTATCTAATAGAATGAAGTTATTCACAAGTATATTATTTTTATTGTTCGTTAGCACTTATGGTGCTCGATTATCAATTGATGTGTTTCCTTCGTCGCATAGGTTAACAGATGCAGCTACCCCTCAATTGCCAGATGATCAAGCTAACCCACCTACATATGGGAAAGGGTGTTTAATCCCGCATTTAGGGCGTTGTGGTAAGTGTAATGACGCCACTATTAAGAAACAGCTTAAGTGTGTGGGCAAAAATGCTGCTGATCTAGAACTGAAATGGACTTTTGAAGAGTGCGATTGTCCTACGGGTTCAGCTTGTAAAGAAAACGACGAATTAAAAGGTGAAAAGTCCCCAGTATGTAGAGTAGAAGGTCGTGAAGTACATATGGGTGCTACAGAGTATGATTTTGAAGCATTAAATATGGTTCTACAAGATACTCAAGTACGTCCATGTACAGCCGCTGATACATGTGAGTCTACCTTATTACCAGAGTTTGATGGTCTAATAAAGGATGAGGGTGGCAATAGCCATGAACAAAGAGACAAGTATCCTATGTACAAGGTTCGTATTGAAGGTATTGACGCACGTGCATACGATTCATGTTCCGTTACCGCAACCGGTGATGTAGCTGATGCCATATTCAACCCATTGGATGAGGATAGCGATGATGTTTATGATGATACAGACTCTGCACCGATTTTAGTAACATCTACAAGTGGAGGGTTCGTCGAATGTCTATTCCGTCCATACAATGAGGCAGTTTTAGGTACAGTAAGATACAATATATCATTTGTTCGGTTACCAGTTTAT
>Ga0209503_10001406_pt1 | contig 12406 bp, 9 predicted proteins | sample SouAtlMetagenome_2_FD_187448 | JGI IMG/M metagenome (GOLD analysis project Ga0209503, IMG submission 187448) | Marine eukaryotic phytoplankton communities from Atlantic Ocean - South Atlantic ANT15 Metagenome (SPAdes) (version 2) | ecosystem: Environmental > Aquatic > Marine > Oceanic | place... | reverse complement strand
GGTCTCCGTGCTCGTGCTCAACGAGACGGTCTACGGGATCGCGGACAAGCTGTCGGAGGACGCGCTGCTCTGGTCAACCCTGCTGCTGGACAAGGTCAAGCAGGCCGATTCGGTCAACCAGGAGCGCGCGAAGCTGACGATGGACCAGCAGCGGCTGCAGAAGGCGCTGCAGCTGCTGGGCAAGTTCTGAGAACGCGCGTCGCGTGTGTGTGCGTGCGTGACGTGAGCAGCTTGACAAGTGCGTGTCTTAGTAACCAGTTTCCCGGTTAGCACCCCACACACCCCCGTGCTCACGACTCGACACGCGCGGATTGGCCCCGCCTGCCAGGTCGACAAATGCGTCCGGCGTGGGAGTGGGTGCATGTGGGCGCCGTGCCGGCGTCCGAGGAGGCGGACGACGACGGGTCGTGCGAGACGTCGGACTCGGAGGACGACGACATCGCGGAGCGGGGGGCGGTGCGGGGCGTCAAGGTGCCCGCCACCGGGGACGTGCGCGCTCAGGCCGGGCACCAAGTGTTCAAGAATCGCGGAAGGGGCAAGATGGGGTTCATGTGCCAGCACGCGGGCTGCGGCAAGGTGTTGAGGGACAACGACTCGCGCATCCGGCACGAGCGCGTGCACACGGGCGAGCGGCCGTTCGGGTGCGCGCAATGCGGCGCGGCCTTCAAGCTGAAGGGCGGCTTGAAGCTGCACGTGCAGCGGAGGCACACGCACGTGAAACCCTTCGCGTGCGCGTACCCGGGCTGCGCGTGGACGTTCGTGACGCGGGGGGAGCTCGCCGTGCACGTGCGCGGGCACACGGGCGAGAAGCCGTACGCGTGCCGCGTGCCGGGCTGCGGCAAGGCCTTTGCGACGTCTGGCGAGCGCCACCGGCACGAGCGCCGCCATGTGTGCGTCCGGTGTGTCAAGAGTGTGTCGCCTCTGGCGAGTTAGTGCGTTTTGACAATAATAACTTTGCGATATGTGCCGCTTGAGGAGGGGGGGTGGTGGGCTCGTGTCGACATGGCGCGCGGGCGTAGCTCGAAGCGCAAGCCGCCGCCGCGGCCGGCGCACCCACCCGCCTCGCCCGGCGGCGTGGGCGTTGTGCGGCGCGCCGACGGAACCGAGGGTCGGGCCATATTCAAGCTCGGCGGCGGCGAGGATAAGGAGCGGTGCGTCTGCTGCGGCGAGGCGCACGTGGACAAGTTTGACACGTCGCTCATGTGCTCGCTCGGGCACATGACGTGCTTCCCGTGCGTGGCCGTCGACGTCCAGCCGCACCCCATCTGCTCGGCGCATTGCAACGGCTTCAAGTTCCGTTGCGCCGAGTGCGGCACGTGGTCGTGCGTGAGCAAGACGCAGGAGCTCGCGATGCTGTGCGGTCGGCACTCGATCGCGCTCGACCGGCTGCGCAAGCAGCGCATCCTGCGCGACGACTTTGAGCGGCCGCGCATCTGCACGTGCCGCGACACGTCGAGCGAGCCGGACACGCCGTCCTCCTCGGAGGAGGAGGAGGACGGCGGGTCGAGCGCGGACGACCACGACGCGGCCGCGGCCGACGGCGCGCAGCTGCCGCGCGTGTGCCGCATTGACTGGAGCCACGGCCACGCGCAGCGCGCCAAGCGGCTGGCGCGGCTGCGCGCGAGCTTGCTGGGGTGCAACCGCGTTGTCAGGGCTTGACAACGCTAGGACCTTGACATTTCTAAAAAGGGTAATTTTTTGCAACATGTGCACCCAAGAGGGGGCGGGTCGACACGCGACCCGATGCGCGCCAGGCGGCGCGCTCGGGAGCGCAAACCGGTGGGCTGGGTGACGAACGGCGACGAGTTCCTGGTCGAGCTGCCGGTGCGCAGGCTGATCCTCAAGAAGAAGAGGCCGAAGCCGAAGCCGAAGCCGAAGCCGAAGCCGAAGCCGGCGCTGGCGCCGGCGCCGGAAGCGCAGGCGGACGCCGTGATGCCGCAATTTGACCCCGCCGCCGCGCCGAAGGCCATCGGGCACTGGACCACGGAAGAGGACGCGCTCCTGTGCAAGGCGGTCGGCACGATCGGCCCCCGGCACTGGGTCCAGGTCGCGCAGCTCGTGCCGGGGCGCATCGGCAAGCAGTGCCGCGAGCGGTGGCACAACCAGCTCCGGCCCTCCATCAAGAAGTGCACCAAGTGGACGCGCCAGGAGGACATGGTGCTCCACCAGGGCGTCAGCGGGCTGGGGCACCGGTGGAGCGAGATCGCCAAGTCGATCCCCGGGCGCACGGACAACCAGGTGAAGAACCGCTACAACGTCATGTGCAACAACGCGCGCATGCACGGCGTCGACAAGGTGGCCTTGGACGCGTATCCGCACGACCCGTACCTGCGCAAGCTTGCGCAGGCCAACCTGGAGACCGACGCGACCTGCGCCAAGCGCCCGGCGCGCAACTTGAAGCAGTCCGCCGTGCGGGTCCTCAAGAAGTTGGCCCGCGCCCGGCGCCAAGGCGGAAAGCAGCGAGGGTGGACGTACGACGAGCACGCGCGGCTGATGGTGGCGGTGCCCGCGTACTCCGTCAACGACACCGCGCTCGACTTCTCCCAGTACGGCCGCGGGGCGTGCGCGGTTGACTGGCCCAAGGTGGCCGCGGTCGTGGGCACGCGCACCGCCGCCGGGTGCAGGGAGTATTGGCGCGCGCGGCAGCGCGCGCCTCGCGAGTACCCCGCGCCGCCCCCGGCCGAGGAGGAGGAGGAGGAGGAGCAGCAGATGGAGTCGCTCGGCATGATGATGGACCCACAGGACCTGGTCGCCGAGTTCACCGAGGACCCGGACCTGAAGCTCATGGCGATCGAGACGCTGGACGAGCGCCCCGTGGCTGCGGCCCCGTGGACCAAGTCGTGCGCCCTGGTCATCGGCCGCCGCGGCGACCGGGGCCTCAGCTTTCGCTTCCCTCCTCTGGGTCGCTCGCGGCCGGCGCCGCCTCCGGTTCGGGCGACGGTGGTCGTGCCGAGCACGGCGACGGGTCGCGCGTGGCAGTGGGTGATGGAGAAGGAGCGCCGGGAAGCGGAGAGGCTGGCCGCCTCGTTGATGCTGAAGAAGAAGAAGCAGCAGAAGCCGAAGAAAACGAAAGCAGATCGGGCCCTGGCTCCACTGTCGCCTCCCCCGCCGGCGGCGACGGCGCCGCCGCCGTCGCCGGGGCTGCCGCCGCCGGCGCTGGCGACGGAGATGACGGACTTCTTCCAGGAGCGGAAGCGGCGCCAGGAGGCCGAAGAGCTGGCGAAGAGCGTGTTCGTTTGATGAGCGTTGGCGGCGCGGGAGCGGCCCACGCGAGGGCCAGGCGCTCGAGGCACAGCTGGTGCAACTGCGCATTCCGCGCGGCGAGCTGCTCCAGGGCGGCGCGCACGGCGGCGAGGGGTGGGGGTGGGAGTGGGGGCGAGGCCGGCTCCTCCGGCTTGATGGATGGGGATGGTGCGATGGATGAGCATGGTGTGGAGTGTGCGGCGCACGGCTCGGCCGACCGTGCGCGCGCGTCGTGTGTGGGGTGCGCGTTGGCGTTTGAAAACGGAACCGATGTTAACAGCACGCGCGGCATCAACGTACGGCACACGCGCGCCTCTCACTAACTCGCCGCCCCGCGCACGGTGCAAGAGGTAGCGGCCGGTTGCTCCTCCTCCTCCTCCTCCTCCCCCTCCTCCTCCTCCTCCGAGGATTCGTCCAACCGCTTGCGCTTCAGCTTCTCCTTCTTCAGGCGCTTGATCTCCTTCTTGAGCTGCTTGCGCTCCCGCTCGCCGTCGTCGTCGGAGGAGGACTCGGTCGAGTCCTCCTCTTCGGACGAGAGGACGATGACGTCGTCGTCGTCCTCGCTGTAGTCCGCGTCCTCCGCGTCGCTCTCCTCCTCCTCGTCGCTGGTTACCTCCAGGTCCTCGTCGTCGATCTCCTCGGCCATCTCCAGGTCGGCGAAGGGGCCGTCCGCCTTGCAGAGCAGGCGCGTGTAGTGCGACATGCACCACATGCGCACGAGCGTGGCCGACGGGAGCGCAAAGGTGGGCGCGGCCTCGTGCACGGGCTTGACGCTTTCGTCGTAGAGCTTGGCGTGCTCGAGCGCCTCCGAGTGGATCTTGTCAAACTCCTCGTCAACCAGCGCGCAGCGCGCCGCGCTGAAGCCGTCGCCGTAGAACTCCTTCTCGTGCGCCGGGCCGGCGTCGGCGAGCATCTTGAAGAGCCGCTTGCTGGGCGGGTTCTTCGCGTCATGGCCGTCCAGCTTGTCGATGACGGCGAAGGCCGACTGCGCGAGCGCGCGCGCGACCTCCTTGCGCTTCACCTCGGGCAGCTCCTGCAGGGTGGGCATCGCGGCGGCCACCGGCTAACCAGGCTCACAAGTTGCAAGGCGGGTCGACACGCGCGCGCTTGCGCGTGTCGAAGCAGCCGCGGCTCAACAGTTGGGCGCTTTGCAACTTGCCCCTCCGACTTGGTGCCGACACACATGTCGATGGCACCACGCTAACTCGGATGGACCCCGCCGTGCTCACGACCGCGTCGACAATTTTGGAGGAGGAAGAGGTGGGCGAGGAGGAAGCGGTGGTGGTGGAGCCCACGCCGCAGGAGCGGGCGCGGAAGCGGTGGCGCTGCCTCATTCGCGTCCTGGTCGCCTGGATCAGGCTGCGCAAAGACGTCTTCAACACCAAGCGCCGCGTGCTGATCTGCAAGGCGCAGGTGGAGACGGCGAGGCACTTTTGCGAGACGACGCCCTCGCAGGTGCAGGCCGAGGCGGCGGACCCGGAGGCGGACGTGTATGGCGTCTTTGACCAGTTTCGCCAAGGCGCGTCGCGCGCGGAGCTCACGCCGCTGGAGGCCGACATGCGGCGGGCGCTGGACTACGCGTGGGTGCCGGAGTTTGGCATGAGCTTTGAGGACGAGCGCCAGGTGCGCAAGCAGCCCGACTGGTGGAGGGTGCGCGAGGTGACCGCGCCGGAGGTCGTCGCGCGCGCGACGCCGCCGACGAGCTACATGTGCTACTGCTGCGGCGAGTGCGCGGCGGCCGACGTGCAGACGCCGCACGACGTGTACACGGTCGGCTACCGCCTCGGGGGGCACGCGACGGCCATGCGCTGCGTCGCGGCGATGGCGGACCTGCTGGCCGACGGCAACTTTGACGAGGTGACGCGGCGCACGGCCGTGTGCCGCAAGACGCAGTGCATGCTCGCGCAGAGCCTGCTGAGCTTTGACAACTACGAGGCGTGGGTGATCTCGTCGCCCGACCCGCGGCCGCAGCTCGAGCGCGGCACCGACCGCAAGGACCAGTCGGTGCTGCTGAGCGAGAACCTGATCCTGCTGCGCTGCCTCGCCGTGCAGCGGCCCATGCCGCTCACCGAGAAGCAGCTGCTCGCGCTCTTCCAGTGGGTGGTCAAGCACTCGCAGTTCATCCAGGAGCGCGAGAAGCGCATGATCGCCACGGCCATGGCCGTGGCCGACCACCCGCACCTCTTCCTGTACAAGTTCAAGGATCCACAGAGCTTCGTCAACCGCATGGCGGCCTTCACGCGGCGCTACGCCGAGACCAGCATCTTCCCGCACCTGCTGCGCATGGACCTCAACCTGTTCAAGTGGCGCAGCGGCATGAAGCAGCTGCTCGAGACCGCGATGCCCAAGCCGCCCGACGTCGTGTACGCGCTGCTGTGCGAGGACAACTGGCGGCACCACCACGACGTCTGCGAGTGGGTGGAGAGCGGCCGCCGCGTGCACCGCGTCAAGAAGGGCGCGAAGCACGCGCCGCTCTTCACGCTGGGCGGCTTCCTGCACGCCATCGAGGCGGCCGTCCAGGCCAAGCCCAAGTACGTGCTGCGCTTTGAGGGCACGGCGGAGACGCGCACGGCGTCGGTCAGCCGCGCCGCCGAGCGCGACCTGCAGCAGCTCGAGCGGCTCATCGCCGGCACGCCGCGCAAGCACCTCACCATCGGCAGCGGCGTGGCCAAGATGCCCACGTGCGCCTCGTGGCAGAACGACTCGGGCGTCTTCCCGCTGGAGCGGTACCGCTCGGTCTTCCTGGCGGCCGGGTGCGACGCGCGCGAGTGCGACGCCATGGTCGACCTCTTCCTGGAGAAGCTGCCCGCGGGCAACACGCAGGGCTACGAGATGCAGAAGCCCGGCAAGGCGGACTCGCTCTCCAAGGAGTGCACGATCCTGCGCCCCGTGGAGCACTACGTGCCGTACGAGGCGCCGCAGCAGGTCGGCAAGCGCAAGGCGGCGGCGGACAAGGGCCCCGACATGGTGCCGCTCGGGGCGCACCCGAAGGCCGCGGCGGCGCGCCGCTGAGACCGGGTGTGGTGTTGGTGGTGTCACGCATGTTTTTTTTATAATGAAACGCACTGACACGTACGCGTGGGTCAAGAGTCCGAGGACGATTCGCTCTCCTGGCCACTCGCGTCGGGGTCGTAGACGTTCCCCATCCACCGGTTCGCAAACTCCTTCTCAAACCCCTCGCGGAGGCGCGCGCACGGCTCGTCCGCGACGTTGAACGCGTCGCCGTGCAGCACCTTGACCTCGTACGCGGCGCGCTTGTAGCGCACGTCGCCCTCGACCTGGAACACGAAGTGGTCGCCCGCCAGCGCCTCGACGCGCATCATCTTGTGCCAGGGCTTCCCGAAGATGCTGATCTGGTTCGCGCGCTCGCTGTGCTCCTGGATGTGCGACCAGCGCGCGCCCTTGGCGACGTCCCGGGCGTCCGCGTGCAGCGCGCCCACCAGCTCGCGCTTGCGCTTGCGCTGCAGCTCCTCGCCCTCCTTGTTCGCCCAGTGCGGCGGCGCCGTCTCCGCGAGCGCCTCCGCGCGCTCCTCGGCAAGCCCCTCCAGCGCGCCCGGGCGGCGCGGGTCGGCGAGCGCGATGCGCGCCGCGCGCAGCCAGCCGAGCAGGCGCGGCACGCACTTGAGCAGCCCGCGCCGGCGGATCTGCGCGGGCGCCGTGCCGTGCAGCATGATGCTGTAGGTGCGCGCCGGCAGCTTCATCCACGCATCCATCGCCTGCATCTCCTCGTCGGTCCAGCAAGACTTGTTCTTCGGCTTGGGTCGGGGTGGGCAGCTCTTGAACGCCTTGACCTCGTCCAGCTCCACCTTGAGGGGAGGCTTCTGCGATTTGGGCGGGTAGATCGTGCAGCAGTTCTTGCCGTCCATATGCACGCGGATGGAGTAACCCAGGCGCCGAATGTACGGCGCGCACCAGTGCAGCTCCCTAAACCACCGCCAGTGAGAGTCGCCGTTGCAGTCGGAACACTCCCACGTGAACGGGTGCATCGCAGAATGGTCCTGGGCCTTAGTGAGAAAGTTGATCATCTCCGACCACGCGTCGTCGGTCGGGTCCGTCAGCATCCGCGCCACATCCTCCAGGTTCGGCAACCGCGTGCTGGCGAGGGACTTCTTGACCATCCTGTACCCGTTGGGCGCGTCCTGCATCTGCATCTGCCAAGAGGGTCGCGCTTGTCAAGGGTCAGGGGTCGGCGCGTGTCGACGCGGGTCGTGAGGACGGGGATGCGCGAACCGTGCGCGTGTCGACTGCGTGAAAACTTTTCTTGGGTTTGTTAGTTACACTAACACACACACACACGCAGACCCGCGCGCTCAGGCGCACACGCTCGCCTCCCGACGCAGGGGCGGCGGCAGCACGGGCGACTCCGCAGGCGCCTCCGTGGGCGCCTCCTTCTCGGTGCGGCGCTTCTTGGCCTTGTGCTCGTCGACCATCTCCGCGTACGCCTCGTCGCGCAGGTTGCCGTAGACGATGGTCACCTCAAACTTGCACTCCTCGGGCTTGTCCGCGAAATACTTGTGGACACTGACGTGCCTCATCTCGTCCTTGAAGTCCTCCATGGTGGCGAGCACCTCCTGCAGGCAGAACTCGTTCAAGCCGGCGTGCTCCTTGGCGAGCCAACTAAAGTTAAACACCCCGTGCATGTTCTTGTCATCCGCGAGGAACTTGGGCTTCGCCTTGGCCCACTCCGCCTTGACCTTGTCCGCAAAGCCGTCGCCGTTGTTGTTGACGTAGTCCTCAAACTTGGCCTTGGCGGCGCTGATCGCCTTGTCCTTGATCATTGACATCGCCATCGCACGCCTGCGCACACCACACGCGTGTCGACGCGGGTCGTGAGGACGGGGGGGTGGGGGGGAACGCAAGTCGCGCGCGTGTCGACGTCGCGGACTCACAAGTTTCTCAAATCACCCTTCTCCACGTGTCCGACCCTACCACACACTGGTTCACTCTGCGCAGCTCGCTCTGCGCGTACGCGTCCACGCAGTCGGCCGTGGCGGCCGACAGCGCGGCGAACAGCAGTTTGAGCGTCTTCCAGTGCCGGCGCGCCACGGCCGCCTCGGGGCTGTGGTCCGTCGCGAGCACGAGCCGGTCGAGCGCGCCGGTGGCCACGAGCTCCTGCGTCGGCACGTAGCCCGTGTCGCCGCTCGTGGCCAGCGTGTGCCGCAGCGCGTGCAGGCTCTCGGTGTGCGCGCGCACGTCGTCAAAGATGAGCAGGCTGCTCGGCGCCGCGGTGCGCGCGGCGATGGCCACCGGCGAGTACTCGGGCTGCACCACCACGACCCGGCCGATCTCGTCGCCGTCGCCGGCGAGGCTCACCTCGATCCGGCACGTCTGCTTGCCCCCGCACGAGAGCGTGAAGAGGTGGCCGCGCGTGCCCGTCGCCTCGCACGCCATCGGCCGCCACGCAACCGCGTCGGCGCGCACCATCGTCGGTTGCACCACGTTGGCGCACTCGAGCCGCGGCGCCGCGCGCAGCGTCACCACGTCCGCCGACTCGGCAAAGGTGACCAGCACCGCGTCCGCGAAGTCGTGCACCCACGAGGGGAAGACCGAGTCCAGCTGGCCGGCCGTCGGCACGGCGGCGGGCCCCGCGTCCAGGTGGAACTCGGGCGGCAGCTGCGCGTACCGGCTCGCCTCGGTCGGCGGCGTGCGCGGGGGCGACACCGCCAGCCGGTGCCAGAACCCGCCGGTGGGCGTCCCGATCGCCGCCCCGAAGAGCGAACCGGGACGCTCGGCCGGCTTGTGGTCGGCGAACACGGGCGACCGGGTGGACATCGACATCGGTCGAGTGTCGAGTCCCGGACCTTCGCCTCCTTACAAGTGCAAAATCCCCAGTTATTGTTTTTGGTACCCGCGCGCCGGAAACCTAACTCAGACCCCATCCCCGTTTGCGGTCAGCATGTGCAGGTCAATGACGCCGACGAGCACCTTGCGCAGCAGCTCGCACTCGCGCTGCGCGAACTTGAGCTTGGCGTGGAGTTTGGCCGCTTCCGCCTCCTGTTCGGCGACCTCGGCGCCAAGAACGCGCTCACCAACGCCACGCTGGACGGCGAGCGCGACGGCGGCGGCGCCGCCGCCGCCGCCGCCGTTGCCACCACCGTTGCCGTCGCGCGGGCCGAGCGGCACGCGCACCTGCAGGTTGGGCTTGGTCGCGCGCGGCCAGGTGGGCGGCTCCTGCTGCCCGTAGCGCGTCTTGGCCTTGATGTCGAGCTCGCCCTTGTCGTCAAAATCGGGCGCCGGCCCCGGCTTCATGGAAAGCTGGCCGTGGGAGTTAAAGTCGGACGAGTTGAGCACGTTGTCGACGGCGTAGAGCTTGACAAGGTTTTGAGAGCTCCGAAGGACCGGAACGGGGCGGTTGTCGGGGTTGTCGAGGTCCATCGGGAAGTCGTGAACACGGGCGCCGGCAGGCGGGGAGCGGTTTGGGCACGCGTGTCGACCCTTTAAAAGGGATGCATTTTCCGAAGCACACAAATCTACACGCTACACGCATACACGCATACACGAGCGCGCGCTCAGCCGCGCCACGCCGCGCAGAGGACCGCCATGTGGCGGTCGGCCAGGACGCGCTGGCCCATGGTCGTGTTCGTGAGCGGGCTGGTCGTCGCGCCCGTGGCGAACCACTGCTCCAGCGTCTCCCGGTCGTAGAGGTTGCCGTCCTCGGCGAGCACCGGCGCCTGCATCACCTCCTGCGAGATGGGGCAGAGCACGAGGTCGGGCTCCTCCGCCGGCACGCTTTGGCCCTTGGCCGGCGTCGCGATCAGCTCCTTGACGGCCGAGCGGATCGGGTTGTGCCGGCAGAGCACGCTGGTCACCGCGGCGTCCGTCACCGGCGAGACGAGCGACTCCTTCGTGTTCCAGTACGTCTGCAGGCTCGACTTGTTGTAGACGTAGCCGTCCGAGGCGAGCACCGCGTCCTCGAGCAGCGCGCCGTCGATCGGGCAGCGCACCTGCTCGCGGAGCGGGCGCTGGCCCTCGGGCGGCGGGCCGGGGCGCGCGGCCCTCGCCACCGCCTTCTTCTCCTCTTCCTGCAGCTGCGCGGCCAGCTTCGCGTCCGACGCCAGCTGCTTGGAGAGCTTGTTCGCGCGGCGGCGCGCCTTGTCCGACTCGGCCTTGGACGCGCGCTCCGCCTCCTTCGCGGCGCGCGCGGCGAGCCACTCGGGCTCCTTGACGAGGTCGGTGGCCAGCACGACCCAGCGCGTCTCGCCCTTGGGCGGCTTGGGCAGCGGCGCGTCGAGGAACACGACCTCGCGCTGGCCCTCGCGCAGCTTGCCCGCCCGCGGCACGACCATCACGCGCTTGCCGTGCAGGTCGGTGCGCCGGTGCGACGTGCCGATGCGCAGCACCTTGGGCTCGTCGGCCGCGGGCGCGGGCGCGGGCGCGGGCGCGGGCGCTGCCGACGCCGCGCCCCGCTCGGTGGCCGGCCGGACGGTGGCGAGCGCCTTGCCCATCGTGGCATGGGCCAGCGTGCTCGTGATGCGATCCACGGCTTCGGGCCCCACCGTCGGTCCACTGACCCCCGCGGCGGTTAGGGCCCGGGCCTGGGCGTCCGCCTGGGCGATGAACTCGTCGATCACGCGCCCGGCATCCGCTTTGGACACGCCGTTGTCGGTCATGATCTTGAACGAGGCGGCGAGCTCGTGCTCAAGGACGTCAACTTGGGCCTGGTTGTCGGGGTCGCCGGCGGCGTGCTCCTCAAGCTTGGCGGCGCACACCTCCGTCACCTTCTTCACGCCCTCGTACGCCTCGATGATCTCGGCGGCGCGCCGCGGGCTGATGCCGACAAAGTGCGCGAGGCAGGCGGCGCGCGGGTTCATTTCGAGCCCGTCCGCAAACGCGCGCGCCGCATGCGCCGCGCCGGCCTCGTTCGCGTCCTCGGTGCTGTTCAGGATCTCCTGGACGCGCATGGAGGAGGATAGCTCCATGGCCTTCACGGAGAGGGCGTGCAGCTCCTCCTGCGGCGCCTTGCGCTCAATGCCGTCGCAAAGCGCGAGCACGGCCCTGACCAGGCCCGGCGACGGCTCGACCGTCTGCTCGCCGTCGCGCGGCTCGTGGCCCTCGCCGACCTTGGTCACGCCCTTCCAGTCGCCGGCGAACAGCTCGGTCCGCCCGTCGGCGTGCCAGACCTTGTTGACGTGCACGAAGCCGGGCGTGGTGCCCGAGTAGAACTTGATGGTGCCGTCCGCGTACACCTTGCGCGTGAGGAAGGCGTGCCCCGGCCTGCCGGCGTAGAACTCGCGCACGACGCCGTCGCTGACCGCCGGGTCGCGCGTCATCGTGAGCATCCGCTCGTTGCCGCGGGAGCCCGCGTACATGGCCACCATGCCGTTGCTGTACTCCAGGCGGCGGCGCGCGCCGCTCTCGGGGTCGTAGAGCATGCGCCCGACGAGCCCGTTGCCCTTGCGCACCCACGTCGCGGTGTCCCAGCCGTCCGGGCCGATCTCCTGCGCGTACGGGAACAGGTCGCGCCGGTCGCTCAGGAGCGCAAAGTCGGCGAGGACGCGCTTGCCGATCAGGCGCGTCCCGTCGGCGTCGTAGAACTCGCGCACGACGTGCGCGGTGTAGGCCATCTCCTCCTCCTCGCCGTCAAAGGTGCCCTGGCGGGCGCCGAGTACGCGCGCCCACGGGCCGCACGAGTAGTCGCGCGAGCGCAGCCGGCCCGTGCCCTCGTGGTACTCCTCGTGGATGAGGATGCGCCCCTTGGTGGGCGCCCGCTGCGGCACCAGCACCCGTATGACGCCCTTGGTCGGGTGGCCCAGCTGCGTGGCCACCGACTGGAACTCGAGCAGCGGGTGGATCTCGGGCGCCTGCTGCTCCGGGATGAACGCGTAGAAGGGCGGGCGGTCCTCCCGCAGGTACGCGGGCATGTCCTCCCGCAGCAGAAACGGCGCGTCGAGCGCAAAGCCGCTCCGGTACTGCAGCGAGTGCGTCTCGCCCCTCTCCTCCTGGGTGTACCGCTGCTGGCCCTCCTGCGCCTGCAGGCGCTTCTGCTCCGGCGTGAACTGGCTGTCGCGGGCCACCCGGAGCTTCATCGCCTTGAGCACCACGTCGTCCGCATCGAGCCCTTCCCGGTGCTCCATGCAGGCCACCGCCGCGTCGCCACCACAGTCACCGCTTGTCGAACGCGCCATTCTCCTGACAAGTGCGGTCGACAATTTGGGGCGGGGGG
>Ga0209503_10001404_pt1 | contig 12430 bp, 7 predicted proteins | sample SouAtlMetagenome_2_FD_187448 | JGI IMG/M metagenome (GOLD analysis project Ga0209503, IMG submission 187448) | Marine eukaryotic phytoplankton communities from Atlantic Ocean - South Atlantic ANT15 Metagenome (SPAdes) (version 2) | ecosystem: Environmental > Aquatic > Marine > Oceanic | place... | reverse complement strand
ATCATCGAATCCGAAGAACCCTAGTTTTGCAGATGAACCATCATGCCATCTGAATTCCATACCTCTGTCTTTGTTATCATCAGAGCCAGGAGCAGTGTCACCACCAACCACAAAGATTGGGTCATCGACTGTTACGACTGTACTGTTTACTTGAGTCTGTGTACCATTAACTGTTAAGTTACCTGTAACTGTAAGGTTATTTCCTATAGTAACATTAGATGGTAATCCAACTGTTAATGTTTGACCACTTGCAGCGGTCTCAATCTCATTTGCTGTACCAGCAATTGTTAGAGATTGTGAATCTAAATCTATTGCACCAGTTCCAGAATCACCAGCAAGGTCTAAATCCTGTGCAGTAATATTTGTATCTACATAATCTTTAACTGCAGCTGATGTTGGAATTGTTGTATCATTATCATTTGAACCAATTCCTTCCGACTCTATTACTAAAAAGGAATTGTTTAAACTTACTGCACCACTTGCTACAGTAAATTGTGAACTGTTAAATGATGCAAGACCTTTGTTTGATGTAGTTGCATCTTCACCAGCTATTGTAATTGTATTATCTGATACTGTTGTATCAATACCTTCACCACCTGTGAATGTTAATGTTTCACCAGTTGAGAATGAATCGTTTGACCCACTATCTGCAGCTAGTGATAAACTTGATACTACTGTACCAAAACTTAATTGACCAGAACCATCTGTTTTAAGGAACTGACCATTTGAACCATCACCATCTGGTAATGTAAATGTAGTATTATTTGTTACTGCATTTGGTGATTTAAGTGCTACAAAGTTAGTACCATTATCTGTATCTTCGAATAGTTGTAAACTACCACCTGTTGAACTTCCATTCCCTACTTTGAAGTTTGCTGGTGTTGGAGTTGAACCATCTAAGATATCGGTATAATACTTACCACCAAGTTTTTGAATTACAGCTGCACCACCACTATTTTGGGACTCTACATAAAGAATTGCACCAGCACCACTATTGGATGCATCCATTGAATAGGCAAGTTCTCCTTGTTGTAGGTCAGATGTAGTAGGGGCAGAAACACCTGTGCTTCTTTTAATCTGAATTACTGTTGACATTATTTTCTCCTAATTATAATTCTTTAGTATTAATAAGTTCCACCATCTATCGTATTAGCTGCTTCAAACTTACCTGTACTTGCATCAAAAATAAGGGTAGTACCACTTTGAAGTGACACTGTGGTAGTATCCACATTTGCCAAGTCATTCATATTAATTGAGGATGCATCCACCTTACCTACAGTCACTTGTTTGACTTGTTTGTTAAGAGGGTTGGCAACCTTTACTTTTATAGTTGACATTCTTTATTAACTCCTACTTACACTTGGGGTTACAATCAACTGCCCTTCCATCAATCTTGTTTTTAAACCATCACTAGCAGTTTGGACGACATCATATACATATCTTCCATTCTCTAATGCAGCGGTTTGTACATCGGTGAGATTTAAAGTTAAATTCCCACCAATTCCATCATTGGATGTATTGAATGTTGCTTTCACTGTATTCGAACCATGAGACTTTCTTACCTGTGCAAGAAAACTACTACCAGCAAGACTTAATGCTGAATCTGTGGCATCAGTCAAGGAAACAGTGATACTAAAATCACTCCCTTGGTCTACGAATAAATTACTGATACTTGCCATATATAATACTACCTTTTGATGTTATCTAAGTAGTATTTATACGATTTCGGACTTTAAGATAATAAGTATGGACACCTATCTATAACTAAATGAATCCTATCAACTGGACTATTGTTTTGAACTCCATGCATTTCAGTGTTCTCTAACTCGTATGCATAACCAGTCTCAATATGATATTCTTCACCTTTACATATCATTTTTACATCTGGATGTGTAACAATTGGAATATGATATCTTTTTGTTTTAGTAAAGAAATTATCATTTCCTCTAGGGTTGTCAACATGTTCTTTAATGTAACAACCTTTAAATAATCTAATAAACAATGCATTCACTAATTTTGCAGGCCCTTCCTGTTGGTCTAGTGTATTATTAATGTCATCTAATTCATTACCATAATAATAAAAATCATCAAAGAAAGTAACTTTATTAAACTCGTTTGTTTCTTTTGGGTCAAACCGAGTTATATTATCACACCACTTTAAAGGAATAGACCTTGAGTATTCATGAAATCCACCTCTTCTACGAGTCCAAAAATCCCAATCTGCATCATTATATTTTAATATTTTTTTACATAAACTAGTTATGTTTACTTCACAAACTTTTTTCATTCATTAAGCATTCACTGTAAATAGGTCTGTTGTATCTGAACCAGCATCATAACCACTTTGATATCCACCGATATTCCACCAACCTATCGTATTCCAAATATCACCACCATAACCACCTGTACCAGAAATATTTCCAGGCCCTGCAGATGGAGAATTATCATAATCTCGTTTAGGCCAACCATAAGAGTCTTCAGTGTCACTGTCATGAAGAATTACTTTTGCTAAAGAATAACTTCCAGTTAAACTTCCAGTTGTTGAGCTAAAAGTACAATATCCGCCAGGAGCAATTGCTACTATAGAAACATCCCAATATACATCCCCTTCACCATCATCTCCAGCATCTAAAGCTTTATGATATTGAATTACACTAGTACTATTACTTTTGTAACCACCACCAATAACACCATCATCTGTATATCCAGCACCAGATGCATATCTTCTACAACCACGACCATCTCTATTTCCACTAAAATTACTTAAAGAAGATGTTGGAGATTGAGTTGCTGAGGCACTTCCATGTCCAGTTGAAGTACTGCCAAACAATAAGAAGGCATTCTGGGCAATACTATTACTTCCATAATTACTTGAAGTAAAACTATTATCTGGATGTATTCCAACTACATAAGCACCACACCAATCACCATGTTTATGGCCATCTCTATATGCACCATGGAAATCACTTGCAGAACTTTGAGCCCCATTGCTCTTTTTAACTCCAGTCAAGTTTCTTAAATCTCTGTCATTAATTGATACTTGAGTTCCAGATGTTCCACCTGCTTCAACATGCATGTCATTCCAAGAGATTGCACCACTTGAAGGTAAATCTGTATGGTCTCTCATCGGCATGATTATACTTCCTCTAAATTCTTAACCTTCTCTGATAATTCTTTGATTGCCTCTATAAGTAGAGGTACTACTTTGTCGTATTGAACACTATGATATTTATCTTTAACTATGTTCTCAATTACAACTTCTGGAAGAACTTTTTGTATTTCTTGAGCAGATATACCAACTTGTAATTTGTCTTCATATTCTGGTGTAATCTCATTACCTTTTTCGTTTTGTTTAAAGTAGAATCCATTTAATGACGATACTTTGTCTAATGCACCTTCTATATTACCTTGTCTATCTTTAAGTCTATCATCTGAGTAATATGCAGTAATGTTTCCTGTTGAAGTGATTGCACCATGAAATGTACCTGTTGATGCTGTTAAAGCATTACCAGAACCATTTACAAATCCAGATGATGTTACATATCCACTATTGTTTGTCCATTGTGATATGTTACCAGATTTATTTGTAAATGTTTGAGTATTACTTGCTGTTGTTGTACCAGTGTTTGTAGTATATCCAGCACCATTTGTTAATTGGTTATTATTAGTTGGTATTGTTGGTAGCCCAGATAATGATGAATATGCACCATTGAATGATGAAGTACCAGCACCTATCAAACTTCTTATTTCAGCTGCTGTTATTCCAGAGTTAAGAGATGGTGTTGAACCATTACTTAATATTGCTGGTGTTCCTGTATCATTTACAATTGTTGGTAACCCAGATAATGATGAATATGCACCATTGAAACTACTTGTTCCAGCACCTATCAAGTCTCTTATCTCAGTTGCTGATATTCCAGAATTAAGAGATGGTGTTGAACCATTACTTGTAATTGCTGGAGTTTGTGTTACCGATGTTGAAAGGTCTATTGTTCCATCTGAGTCTTGATAAGTTACTGTAATACCAGACTCACTGTTACTAGTGAACATTGCACCTACAGTGTCCTCAATAAATTCTGTTGATATTGAGACTGCACCACTTGATACACCAAAATGAGTTGAATTAAAAGATGCAATACCTTTGTTAGTTGTAGTAGCATTTTCACCACTTACTGTTACAGTTGAACCAGAAAATGCTGTATCGATACCTTCTCCACCAGCTATATCAACTACTGTTCCTTCTAGAATTGACCCAGCACCACCAGTATCGGCTTGAAGACTCCAACCAGAATATGTATCTACTGCAGCTGTTGATGCAGCTGTAATTTGTCCCTGTGCATTAACTGTTAAAACTGGAATTGCACTTGCAGAACCATAGTCACCTGCTGTGACAGCAGTATTTGTTATTGATAATGTATGTGCAATACCTTCACCAGAAGTTGCACCACTTGATGTGATACCTGTACCACCAATTACAGTCCCAACATAGTTTCCAGATGTTTTTGTTCCTAAAGTTACTGCATCGTTTACGATTGCATCTGTATCTACTGCATCATCTGCTAACTCACTAGCGTTAATTGCATTTGCAGCTATCTCTGAACTTCCGATTGAATTCGCTGCAATGTTACCACCGACAATTGTATTGGCTGCAATCATTGAACTTACAATTGCATCATCTCCAATATCAAAATCTAAAGTACCATCTGAGTCTTGATAAGTTACTGTAATACCAGCTTCAGTATTAGATGATACCATTGCACCAACAATGTCTTCTATCTCTTCTGTTGTTTTACCTGTTGATGATATTACTAATGTTCCAGCACTATCGTTATAAGTTGCAGTAGTTGAACCAGTTCCAGATATAAATGAACCTACGATATCCTGTACTCTTTCTTGTAAACTACCACCTGTAAATGAAACATCTCCCTCTGCAAGGGTAACTGCACCTGTTTTACCAGCAACACTAGTTACTGGTGCAGTTGCAGCTGTAAATGAAATTACACCTGTTGAATTGTTATATGATATGTCTCCACTTGCACTTAAAGCTCCTCTGACTGCAGCTTCTAATCCTTGGAAATTACTTAATGCAACATTACCATCTGCAACTGTAATCTTACCACCACTAACTAAATTTAAGTTACCATTAACATCTACTTTGTTTGATGTTCCACCGACATTTAAAAGTATATTCTCACCATCTGCTTCTAATTGTATTCCATTACCAGAAGATGGTACAGTAACAATACTTGTATCGTCTGCATTAATTACAACACCACCAGAAGTATCATGGTTGAATATTGAACCAGAACCAGTCTTAGTCCATTGTGTTGTTGCTTGTTGAGTTGCACCAGCAACTCCTTCGTATGAACCAGTAAAAGATGTAATTCTTATTACATCTGAGTTTGCAGCTGATGATACAAGAGAAACACTTGTACCATTTGTTGCAGAATAGTCTGTACCATTTCTTAAAAGTACACCATTCTTAAATACTAGTAATCTATTTGTTGAATATTGTAGTGTTTCACCAAAGTTATCTGTTCCACTGAATACTTTATTTGAACTTGCACCATCTGACCCATCATATTCAAAATCTTGGAAAAAGAAATATTGGTCAATAATACTGTTAATAGAATCTACTAAAGAAGATTTTTGACTTGTTCTAAGTGTACCTATTCCACCAACCTCATCTACGAGGTCGTTATAAGACTGTCTTAATACTTCTAGGGTATCGTTATTACTTACATTCTTCGCCATTACATTTATCCAATATTTGTGTCATCATTAATTTTAATTCTGACATTTCTGTTCTTAATTGTTCTATCTCGTTATTCTTAACTTGTATTATAGTTTTTCTTTTCTTGTATAATGCATAAGCATTCTTATCAGTATTTATAACTGCTTTACTAAACTCATCTTTAACAAGATGTTCTTTTCCTTTAACCTTAGGCAAGTGCTAGTCCTCTAAATGCTCTAATACCACATGGTTGTGTAGTGTCTTTACTTTGCATTATAATTTTAATTGAAAACCCTATGAACTCTTCTAGATTATCTGCATCATATTCATATGACCTAAACTTACTTGAGTCTGCATCTGGTACATTTGTAGTTGCAAATTCTGTCCAACCTAATTCTTCTGGTGGAAGAGTACTATCTGACTTTAATAATTTAAAGTATGTTTTTATTTGTCCATCAGCTGCACCACTTGGTCTGAATCCATCAAAGATAACTTTGAGTTGTGATGCTGGGTTTTCTAATTGCACTAATCTTGTACAATAAACCGCTGCATTGCTATCACCTTCTGGTTCTGTTGGGTCTATAAATGTATTATTAGCTGCAAGGTCACTATCTGAATTTACATGATTAATTCTATTCATGACTGTGTTTGCACCAATAGAACCTACATCAACAATTGGTGATACAAAATCAGATGTTGTTATCATATCTAGTTCTAATTTAAATGATTTCTGAGATGACATATTATCTGTTTCGTTTATCTGAGATGCAACTATACCAGATGTAGTCATAAAGTTGTTGTCATTTAAAACAATTGATTCACTAGTAGTGTTTCTTGTATAACTTTGTGCATTACCCTGTGGAGTATTTGTGCTTGTTCTAAATATCTCAGATGTCAATCCTGTTTTAGGATATATAACATTAGGTACTAAAGTGTGCAGTACATCATAGTACATATTCTCTGTTGCAATAATACTGTTACCACCACCTTTCACATTTGCAGTACCACCACCATGAGTAGTTCCACTACCACTACCTAGATTAACATCTATTTCATATGAATCTAAATCAAATGATTTTACTGCTTTGTTATGTGTTGTATTAATTTTACTAATTGGTATTCCACCTAAAGTTTGTTCTACTCCTGTAACTGTTAATGTTGCAAATGTTGATGCACCAGAACCACCCACTTCAGCTTGTGTAATTGTAACTGTTTCGTTTACTGCAAAACCTACGCCTGGGTCATTGATTACAACATTAGATATATTAGAAGTAGTATCAAGTGTAATGTCAAATGATGCATTCTTACCATTTCCATTACCATCTTTACTTACTGTATAAGTATTAACCACACCTGTTCCAGATGATGCTTCAGTAAGAGTTTTTATACCATTGTCTTTGTCACCTACAACACCAGATATAGTTACACTTGAATCTGTATCATACATACCATGTGAATCGTGGAACACTCTTATTCTATCTCTATCACTAGAACCTACAACCTCTACTGAGTTATTCTTTAACTTTTTAGATGGTAATGCATTGTTTTCTAGTACAACTTTACCAGATGATTGAGTAAATTTACATCTGTTAATATTGAATTTTAAATCTTGTAATTGTTCTGGAGTCCAAGTTGAACTGTTTTGTGATTTAAACAATACACCAGCATATGGTTGTCTATCAATTGGTTCTTTTGTATGAACATCAAAATCACCCATTTGTCCAACCCATGTTAAGTATGCATTTGAGTTTGACTCAAGTACAAAACAATATTCTGTATTTGGATTTAAGTAAACTGGAGCTGGGAAAGTAAACTTAGTTGCTGTCTGTGCATTTGCACTAACTGATACTTCACTTGGATATAAAGTTTTTTCTGCAAAAGGTAATACTTTCTGAGTTGGTGAACCATTCAACATCTGTCTAATTGAACATGTTACTGGTAATCCACCACCATCTTTTGCACTAAAGAACACTTCTATTGAGTTTACAAATACACCTTCTTCTTTTTCTATAAGGAATGATTGTGCAAGAGGGTCAATCCATTCTGTTGATGAACTAGTTGTTACTAGTTGATTTGCTCTTGATTCGTTTACTGTTTCTTGTATTGTTCTACCATTTCTTGTAGATACTATTTCTGTTTGTGTAGATGTTAATGAACCATTTGCCATGAAGTTTGCAAATCCAGATGTAGTTGACAATGCACCATCTACTGTTGTTGAATCTGTAACTTTAAGTGTTCTTACACCTGTTTCAAATCTTAATGTATCATTATTAGGTACTGAGAATGTTGCATTTAATTTACCTTGGAAATCTGTTACTAACTGAGTTCCCTTTGAAGTTCCACCACTTACACCATAAGTTGCAGAGGCTGGAGTACAATGTGCATTTACTTTAACATTATCAAAGAATACATTCAATGCAGTATTTGGTTTTAATAACTCACCATTAATAGTAATATCAATTTCTCTCATGAAGTTGATTGCAGAAATACCAACAACTCTATCGTTTCTTGTTTCTACTATATCTTCTACAACTCTTGTAATGATACCTGTTCTGTTTGCTCTTGTAGGAATTGTTCTTGTAATTGTAGTACGAATACCTCTCCTACCTTCTTGTTGTCTTTGACCTCTTCTTTGTCTTCCTGTTCTTTGTTGTTCTTCTACAAGTTCTCTTTCGTCCATTGCAACTCCAGAACCAAAGAATGTTTCTTGTACTTCATCTGTGGTTTCTGTAATTATGGGTCTTCCAGCCCATGTATGTTGCCAATCATTCCAGACTGTACCTGCTTGATTACCAGCTAATATTGCATCATAGTTTCCTTCATTATTTGATGTAATACTAGGAAGTGTTTCCATATCGTGCCAAACATCCTTGTCTGGACTTAATTCTATTCTACCTATAAAGTTTGCAACATCATATGGATTAACATTTACTTGTTGTGATGCTTTTGTAGATGTGATGAATGCAGATTCACTAAATGGTAAAGTAAGTAAATCTCCACTCTTTGTTACATTTGAAGATGTTCCACTGTTAAAACTTAAATCAAAATAATTTGTTCTATGTGTTGGTCTTGCAAGTCCTTCTGATTGGTCTACTGCAACAGCATAGTCTGGATGGAATACATCTCCAACTCCATGACCTTTAAATGGGTCGACAACAAAACCAGATTTGAATCTATCAAATCCTTCGTCATCTAAAACTTGTAGTGTTTCTGTTTTCTCTTCTAACATAGAAAGAGAAACAGCAGTTTCTAATTGTGTTAATCTCTTCTGTATACCATCAAGGTCTCTCATAGTGTATCGTCTGTGATGCACTAACTTCGATATTATATCTCCGACTACTGGAGTAAACGCTGGTATGAATAATTCTGCAATCTCAATTGCATTATCAACCTTTGCACCTTTCTTAGGTTTTTCACTAGGTTCACCTTTAACAACTATAAACTCACCTTGAGATGATAAAAATAATCTATCAATTCTTGGTAAATAATGTTCATAATCTACAACTATGTTAGAACCTATTTTTGCAAGGTCAACTGCATTTGAATCATTTCCTTCAAATGTAGTATTTCCATATGAAAATGGAAAATTAGTTATACCAGAAATATTTGGTGCTGACCTAACATCAGCAGATGGTGCAGATGATAGTAGACGAGCAGCCATTGGTCTGTAGTCTATTGAATCTGCAAGAGCAAAATCACCATCAACATCAAAAGATGCAGATGGGTCAAATCTATTTGCTTGATAAGTAGGTATTTCTTCTATTGATAATTCAGTAGGGTATGATGATACACCTCTAAAATGATTACCAGAACTATGTGTAAAGTAATCAAATACAACCATAATTGGATTTGTAGGTGCTGGTGCAGATTCTTTTCTAGTAATTTTACCATTTGCATAGAATCCATCTCTTTGACCATCATCAAGAATAAAGTTATCTGTTATGTTTTTTGAACCTGCTGATAGATTACTAATGACACCAGACTTTGAACCACTGTCATTAAATGTTACACCTTCAGCATTTTGAAATAGTGGAGAGTTTTCTTTGTAATAGAAATAACATACATTTGTACCATTTAATTCATTACCAGCATTTTCTATTAGTATACCTCTTGCACCAGACACACTACCTACAATTTCTGTTCCACCTGTAGATAATGCATTACTTCCAGAATCAGCAGTATATGTAAATGATGGTGGTACTGGGTTTGTTGATAAATCTCCACCACCAGACCTTATATCATTACCACCTTCGAATACTCCTCTAACTGTGTAAATATCTCCTACACCTAAAGTTATATCTTTGTGAGAATATGAATTACCATAATTACTTGTTGAGTTAGATAAATTAACTGTAACACATGCACCTTGTACTAAAGCTTTACTTGCAGAACTTACAGATGTTCTAGTTATTGTTGCAATAATTTTTACTGCCTGACTGGCTGGTAAACCACTGATTGTAATTGAACTTGTTCCTTGGTTTGCAATGTCACTACTTGCAATTGATATTTTTGCACCATTACTTGCAACACTACTTACATGATAATCATCTTCATTAAATGTATTAAATGTACCATCACTTGCAGTTAAAGTAACTGCACCACTACCATTAGTATTTTCTAAAAACTGTCTTCTTATAACTTCTGACTCTACTGCACTTATTTGTTTAATACCACTATTAGGTAATCCAGATATTGCAACTGTTTGGTCTGGACTATAAAACTTAGCTCTTTGTCTGATTATGTTACCACTAATGATATCTCCAGTTGTTCCAGAAATATCAGATACAACTACTGTGTCATTGTCTGTTATTGATACTACATTTGTAGTTGCACCATTTGAAAGTAATAACTTATCACCTTCAACTAGTTCACTTGTAAACCTAGATGCAATACCTGTTATGGTATCGTTACTTGAGTCACCATCTACTGTAACTGTTCCCTGTCCTGTTATTGTAAAGTTATCTTCTAATCTAACATCTGCACCAAACTCTTGGAATACTCCAGATGCTCTATCTTGGAATACTTTTCTTATTGAACCAATGTCATAGTTTCTTATTGCACTTACTGCTACACCACCAGATGCATTTTGATGTTTTCTTACTGTCTCAGATGTTTGGAATGTTCCTACAACACTATGTACTAATACTGTTGTTCCACTTGAAACTGCTTCTGCAACAATACCTGTTGCACCAGAAGTTATACCTTTAATTTTTTGTCCTTTTGAAAATGATACTGAAGCTGTTGTAAGTTTAGTAAACATTTGTACATCAAATAAATGTAATGAATCATTTGATGAATCGAATTGTTCATATGCTCTAACTCTTGCAAATCCTATATGTTGTCCAGAACCTTCTGCAGCGTTATTTGCAACACTACCACCTGCTGTGTCATACAGATTTACTGTTGAGAATGCAGATAAATCTCCAGATGCACCTATGTCTGGTTGACCAGACACATTAAATATTTTTAAGAAGTTTCCAATTCTAAATGGAGATGCAACATTGTTTCTTGATTTTACTGTTCTTGCTTTGTCTATTGTTAAAAATGTAGGTGTTTGTTTATCGACCTCAAACCCTCTAACATATGCTTTACCAGCAGATACTACACTAATAAATTGATTAGGATTTCCAGCTGGACTATCAGTAGATGTAAATACACCATTATTTGATAGGTCATTGAAATGTTCTCTGAACCCTAAAGTGAAAGGTTGTAATGTATAATCACCAGACTCGTCAAAGGTTCTTCTTGCAAGTGTTTCTTGTAATCTATTGTATTCGGTAATTTCTTGTTTCTTAACAACTTCACCACCTTCTAATCTCATGAGTTCGATAAAGTCTGTTGAGTCTGTTGCAGTTAATGATTTCTTTGCAAGAACTAATTGTACTTTTAATCTATCTGCTCCAGGCGCATTTTCGTTTGATGAACCAGCTGCATTATCTAATAAAGTTGTATCTTCTGAGTATGTTGTAAGTGTTTCTGCAATATCTACACCAACTTTGTAGGATGGAGTATTAGAATACTTTTCTAATATAATTGTTTGTGCGGGCACCTTGACAAACATACCTCGTGTGTATATGATACCTTCGGATATGCTTGCAGCTGAACCTACCATTGACCCTACATTTGTAGAACCTGCTACTGAAAATACTTTGAATTGATTTGCTGAACCAGCACTTGTATAACCACCAAGACCATTTGCATCCTGTGTTACTTCATCTAAAGTTTCACCATCTTGAAATTCTGTAAAAAATGTAGAACCAGAATTACCTGTTGCTTGATATTTGACATGTAATGTTAAATTGTCATCTGTTGTTTTCTGACTTGAATTTATAACTTTACCTATGACACCAGAAGTAAGTCCTTTATAAAACTTACCTACTGAGTCTGCACGAAAAGATTCAGTGGCTTGAACACCACCACCATTTGGATTAGTATCCTCAACCCTTACTCCAAAGTATTGATTGTCATAGTTAGTTCTTGCACCAAGGATGATTGCACCCTCTTTGAACATATGAGAACCAAACCTCTCAATCTGGTTTTGAAGTATTGATTGTAATTGTGTTAGTTCCCTAGCCTGTATGGCTGCAGATGGTTTGAAGAGGATACGATGAAAACTCTTATCCTCTGCAAAATCATCATAATAAGGACTAACATTAAGGTCTGTTTTTTGAGCCACTGTTAGTTATCCTACATTTC
>Ga0209503_10001403_pt1 | contig 12431 bp, 8 predicted proteins | sample SouAtlMetagenome_2_FD_187448 | JGI IMG/M metagenome (GOLD analysis project Ga0209503, IMG submission 187448) | Marine eukaryotic phytoplankton communities from Atlantic Ocean - South Atlantic ANT15 Metagenome (SPAdes) (version 2) | ecosystem: Environmental > Aquatic > Marine > Oceanic | place... | reverse complement strand
CTGCGGGAAGACCCCGTCAGACACCACAAAGCGGTTCACACCCGATTTTGCTGCCTTTCGGCTGCGGGAATTGAACAGCATGGTCATGGCTTCCGCCGCCGCTGTGGCTTCGTCGAGCAGACTGGCATTGGCCATCTCCATCCCCGTCAACTCGCACACCATGGTCTGGAAATTCAACAGTGCCTCGAGGCGACCCTGAGCAATTTCCGCTTGGTATGGGGTGTAGGCTGTGTACCAGCCGGGATTCTCAAGGACATTTCGGCGAATCACACTGGGCACTTCCGTGGGGTAATAGCCCATTCCAATGTGGTTGCGGAACACCGTGTTCTTGGCGGCCACTTTGTCGATGTGTTCCAAATAAGCCGACTCAGTCACCCCCTCGGGCAACACCATCGGCTTGTCGCTCAAAATGGCCTGGGGGACAGTCCTCGCAATGAGAGCTTCCATTGAGTCGTGACCTGTGACGGCCAACATGTTGGCCTGCTCTTCCTCCCTCGGTCCGAGGTGCCTGTGGACGAATGTTCCGGATGCCATTTCGCGTTGCGATGAGAAGGGTCAAAAATAAACCGTGACAACACCTAATTCAGTCCTGTGTTCATAATCGTTTTGTCCATGTGGGCTAATCTAATTTTCGGGTCCGTGGACACCAGAAACATACTTTGGTCCAATGCCGTCATCTCCCTCGCCTCGAGTGCGTGTGTTTTGGCCTCCCTCCAACTCGCACACGTCAAATTCTTAAACGGATTGGGCGGTGCGTTTGCTGTGGGCATTGGAAGCGCCACTTGGCTGGCCTACACGTGGCAGCGACACGTCAAATCCACACGGGTTGGGGGCCTTAGACCAGACCATCAAATGTGGCACCAGAAGCGGCGGTCTGCACTCAAGGCCTGCGCCCTTCTCTTGATCCCCTTGGCAAGCATTCCGGCAATATTGACCCGTCAAGTCTTCCCATTGCCCGCGGGAACCTCCCCCCTCACCCCCTTGGCCCTTCTATTGGCAGCAACCTCCATCACAGCGCTCTATGCGGGGCTTCCTGGGGAACGGGGACAACGACAGGCCCTCCGACGGATTCCCGGCGCCAAAATGCTCTGGATTGCAGGGTCATGGGTCACCATCACCGCCCTCTGGCCCATTTGGTGGAGCACCGCAGGGGGATCCGCTCTTCCCCCTGAAACCCTCTTTATTTGCGGAGAACGCTTTCTGGTCATCGCCGCCCTGACGCTGCCTTTTGACCTGCGCGACACACAATGGGACCCCGCGGGCATGCGCACCTGGGCCCAAGTCCTGGGCACACGCGGCACACGGTGGCTCGCTCTGGGGATGGTCACGATTGCCATCGCCCTCCGACTTTACATCTTGCCTGCGCCAGCATGGGGCCCGCTGGTGGGCTTGTTGGCCATGGGGCCCGCCGTTTTGATGGCAAGGAAAGGCCGCCCAGAAGGATATTACGGTCTGCTCGACGCCCTCTTGATTTTAGACGCCTTGGGCCTTCTCCTCTTTCTGGACTAAACCTCAGCCAAACACCACATCCAAAGCGTCGATAAACGCCGCAGATGCTTCGTCTATGACCGCATCAGAATGGGCGGCGGAAACAAAGCCGACCTCATATCCTGAGGGCCCCAAATACACGCCACGCTCCAAAAGGGCAGCATGCAACTTGCTGAAATGCGCCATGCTGTCCGGGTCAATTTCACTGCTGCGCCGAATGTGAATCCGATCGCTAAAGGCCAGCCAGAAAATGCTTCCTCGGTTGAAGATGCGCAGGGGCTGACCTTTCTTTTCTGCGTGATCCAAAATTGGGTCGATCAACCGCCGGGTGCGGCGCTCCTGATCCTCGTAAAAACCGGGCTGAAGACAGACCGACAGCTGACCTGCACCCGCCGCCATCGCCACGGGGTTTCCGCTGAGCGTGCCGGCTTGGTATACAGGGCCAGAAGGGGCAACGTGCTCCATGATGTCCGCTGAAGCGGCATAAGCGCCCACGGGCATGCCTCCACCGATGATCTTTCCAAACGCCATCACATCGGGGCGAATGCCATGGTACTCGGCAGCACCTCCAAAAGCGACACGGAAGCCACTGATGACCTCATCAAACAAGAGGAGTACACCATAACGGTCGCACAAATCACGCACCCCCTGCAGGAACGAGGCGTCTTGGATGAGCAACCCGTTGTTTGCGGGAATCGGCTCAATCGCCACCACAGCGAGGTCATCGGCATGCGCCTTCATTGTGGCTTCAAGCGCCTCCAAATCGTTGAGCGGAAGGACCAGCGTTTCCCGCGCGTACGCCTCGGGAACACCAGCAGATGTCGACGTCCCAAGTGTGGCAAGTCCGCTTCCCGCCTTGACCAGCAAGGCGTCCACATGGCCATGGTAACACCCATCAAACTTGAGAATCTTGTTTTTCCCGGTGACACCTCGGGCCAACCGGATGGCACTCATGGCCGCCTCAGTGCCACTGGACACAAAACGGATGCGCTCGACAAATGGGTGATGGTCGAGAATCATGCGACCCAATTCATTCTCTAGGCGCGTCGGCGTGCCAAATGAAGTGCCGTCTTGGACCGCCTTCATGATGCGCTCCTGCACCACGGGGTGCGCGTGACCCAAAATCAGCGGGCCCCATGAGCAACAGAAATCGACATACCGCTGTCCATCTGCATCCCATATGTGCGGCCCTTTGCCCCGGTCCATGAACAAGGGCGTGCCTCCAACCGCACCAAAGGCGCGCACGGGGGAATTGACTCCTCCGGGGAAACAGCGTTGGGCCTCTTCAAACAGTTCAGCACTTCGGGCACGGGTGTGGCTCATCTCAAACAAAGATTGGCTTTCGGTGCGAAATTAGCGCCGAAGGCCAAGCAGACCCTTCCTTTGTCGACCGAGAACCGTCCCCTCCATGCCCCCTGTCACGACGAACTGGACCGAAGCCCCTGTCTTCCTGTCCGAAGCCAAGGAACGAGATGCCCAAGACCCCTTGTCTGGTTTCCGGGAACGGTTCCACATGCCAAGCCACGGAGATGGGGAGGTTCTGTATTTCACGGGGAACTCACTCGGGCTCCAACCCGTGGAAGCGTCTGCCTTCATCGAAGGAGAACTGGAAGACTGGCGAAAACTGGGGGTGGAGGGACACTTCCACGGACGGCGTCCCTGGGTTGATTACCACAGCTATGCAGCAGAAGACCTCGCCCACATTGTAGGGGCAGAGCCGCAGGAGGTCGTGGCCATGAACGCGCTGACGGTCAACCTTCACCTGCTTCTGATCTCATTCTATCGGCCCGAAGGCCGGCGAACCAAGCTCATGATCGAACAGGGGGCGTTCCCCAGTGACCGCTATGCTGCGCTCTCCCAAATGAGGCTGCATGGCATCGACCCTGAAGACAACCTGATTGAATTGGCCCCGCGAAAGGGAGAGCACACCCTGCGGGTTGAAGACATCGAAGCCCGCATCGCGGAAGAAGGAGACGCCCTCGCCTGCGTGATGCTCTGTGGTGTCCAATACTACACAGGCCAATGGATGCCCATGGAGCGCATCACAACCGCTGCCCATGCCGCAGGGGCAACCTGCGGTTTTGACCTCGCGCATGCTGTGGGCAACGTTCCAATGAAGCTTCACGACTGGAACGTGGACTTCGCCTGCTGGTGCGGTTACAAGTACCTGAACGGAGGGCCAGGGTGCACCGCAGGGGCTTTCGTGCACAACCGACACGCCAACCGACCCGACCTGCCCAGGCTGGAAGGGTGGTGGGGCCACTCGGCCAGCCGCCGCTTCCTCATGGAGCCCGACTTTGATCTCATGCCGGGAGCAGAAGGTTGGCAGACCTCCAATGCCCCCGTGCTCAATATGGCGGCCATGCTCGCATCCCTGGCCGAATTCAGAAAAGCAGGGATGGACCGCCTCCGAACAAAGAGTGTCGCCCTGACCGGGTTCCTTGAACGCGGGATCAAAAGCGTGGCTGAAGCGACAGGGGCAAACCTCGAACTCCTGACGCCAGAAGCCCCCGAACAAAGGGGTTGCCAAATCAGCGTCGTCGCCCACGGTCACGGAAAACCCCTTTTTGACCACCTCACCAAACAGGGCGTGGTTGCAGACTGGCGAGAGCCCGCTGTCATCCGGCTCGCACCGGTTCCACTCTACAATCGGTTTTCAGATGTTGCCCGATTCCTTGTCATACTCGATGAGGGCCTCCGCGCCGCGAAGTAGATTGCACCCATGAAGAGCATGCGCTATGTGGTGATCGGAATCGGCAAGTACGGTTCCCGAATCGCTTTAGAAATGGCTGGCCGTGGTGCCGAGGTGTTTGCCATCGACTGCGTAGAGGAACGCGTCGAAAATGTGGCGGACGACGTCGCCATCGCCATCACCATGGACTCCACCGACCCCAAGGCCCTTCGCAGCCAGAAGCTGGAGGGCATGGACGCCGCAGTCGTGGCCATCGGCGAGAACTTCGAAGCCACAGTCCTCACAACACTGAACCTGATGGACCTCGGGATTCCGAGGGTCATTGTTCGGGCCTCTGGCCGCGACCAAGAGCGAATCCTGCGCAAACTGGGGGTCGAAGAGATCCTTGCACCCGAGACAGAGTTTGCCGGCATCGTGGCCGAACGCCTCATGAACCCCAACCTTCGGGGGTTCCTCGAACTGCCCGACGACTATGAAATTGCGGAAATCAAAGCGCCAACCGGTTGCATTGGACGCACCCTCGGCGACATTGATCTGACCAACCGCTATGAACTGCGCCTAATTACCATCCGGCGGACCTACAACGAACAAGGCGAAGACCAAGAGCACCTCATTGGCATTCCTCGACCAGACACAACCGTGGAAAAGACCGACACACTTGTGGTATTTGGCACCTTGGGCAGCGTCAACCGGTTGCTGGAGGTCAACGAATGAGGGTCACAGTTCCGACCTTCTCCCGGAACTGTAAAACAGACACGCCGTCTTCACCAAGCGGTCGCCACACCGCCCTGTACCCGTACATGCCCGCCGGGGCCAACTCTCCATTGGGGAGCCGACCGTTCCACAATTGGTCAAGGGCATCGCTGCGGAACACCTCCACGCCCCAACGGCTGAAAACAGCGAGCTGAAAGGAGCCAATGGACTCGGCAAACCCACCAAAACGATCGTTGACGAGATCCCCATCTGGCGTGAACGCATTGGGGAAAAACACGCTGTCTTGGGGGCAGAAATCCACCAGTTCAATGCTGGCCGAATCCTGACATCCGTTGGACAACAGCGTCAACGTCACACTGTATACCCCGGCCTCCGACAGGAGAGCGCCAGGCTGATCGCCCCCATTGGACCATAAAAACGAGACATTCGGTTGACTCACGTCCACCCAGATTGGCCCTTCCTCCTCCAGACATAAGGTGGTGTCGGAAGCCAATTCCGGTTGAGGCGACGGCAAAAACTCCGGCGAAACCGAAGCCGATTCCGTACACCCCGTCACTGTCACCGCAATGGCCTCATAAACGCCAGGGCTCGTGACCGTAATGGTCGTGCCGGCCTCCCCTGTAGACCACCCCACCCCAGCCACGGTGGTGTCCGCTGTCACGCTTGCAATCAGGTCCACCGGCTGCCCATCGCAGGCAGCGCTGCCTGCTTCAAGCAAAATCTCGGGGTTTTCAAAAATGTCAATGGTCACCGTGTCTGTGCGGGTGCATCCCTGGGGGTGCAATGCCGTGACCCAATACACGCCACTTGAGTCCACAACAATGGTCTGCACCGTATCCCCAGTGCTCCACGTGATGTCCTCAGCGTTCGGGTTAATTCCACAATTCAAAACGGCCGTTTCACCCTCACACAACTGCTGATCCGGTCCCAGCTCCACAGCCGCCACATTGGCGGTGACGAATATGCTATCTTCATAGGTACAGTTTCCTGGTGCTGGGGTGGTTGCCGTCACGTAGTACCACTGATCGGCATCGATGAGCAACTGAGGCGTTGCCGTTTGGGCATCCAAGAGAAGAAGAGAAGGCTCCCAGTTCCAAGAAATGCCGGGCATCGCCTGGGCTTCTGCAGAAGGCTGGAGGGTAAAGCTGTTCAAATCGCAGACCAACGTGTCATTTGGAAGGCCGATGTCAACAGCCCCTTCCACCTGGACCGTGATTGTGTCCGTCCAGATGCAATTGTTAACCAAATCCTCCGCCACACACCAAATGGTGACAGTGCTGTCAAACACCATTTCGAAGCTCTGCGTTCCCATTCCCCCGAGCACCGCTGTTGGATACCAGTTAAAGTCAAAGTTTTCGGGAGCGGCATCAGACGGTGTCGCATAACCCTGCGCCACGTTGATGTACACAAAGGCCTCCAACGCTTCACAGACATAATTTGGGTTGGTCGACACGTATGGCTCCCCATTGCCTGTGGAGACACAGGGGTCCTGAGCCGACAGGCCCAAAGACCACAAACAGGCCATGAGGCCACCAATGACGCAATGCAACCGTCGCATTTTCTCAAAGTTAGAACGGAAAACAGGGCCCTTTCGTTGCACCTGAATGGGTCTTCAAGTCAGGGCCGTGGAAGAACGGGCAGAACCAATTCGACCTCCCAGCCGGCCCGCACCTCAATACCGGTTGACAACACGGTCACCGGCTCCGCCTCTTGCATGGCTTCCGGGTCCACACCCGTCCACCGCCCATTCCCATCGAGGTCATCAATCACCACCAGGCCATAACGACCGGGATTGAGACCGGAGAAACGCCCTTCTTCATCCATCCCGAGACCGTACAAAGGGTCACCTGACGCCGCAGTCAGCACAAACAACGGCAGGGTTTCTTCCGCATCCAATGCGGTGTCCCTGAGAAGCAAAATGGACCCCACGTCATTGACCGTTCGGGTGGTCCAGCTAAACCGCAACGTGTCCCCATTGGCCTTCCCCTTTCGCCCGATGGCGCCGGGAAGCAACTCAAGTTCACACCGCGATCCCGGCATCAATGGACTGCAGTGCAATCGATTTAACTGAAGTGAAAGAAACGGCTTCTCCAATTCCATCGAGTCACCTTCGAGCACAACAAGTCCAGAGCACAGCGAGGTGTCCAAGGCATCCGGTATCGGCGCCCAGCGAACAGACCAGCCTTCACCGGCATGCACCGCAGAAGCTCCGCGCTCGGCCACGGCGGGGGCCAACACATCCTCAATCTCCCGAAAGCGCAGGGAGTCCAACCCAGCAGGGTGAACCAATCGCCACGTACCGGGCGGCAATTCTGGCTGAAAACCCAACAATTCCGCCCAAAGGCTGTCGCCCTCCACATGAACCTCAACCGTGTCTCCCGGTCCTGCGATGGCCACATCCAATTCCCCTTCGAGCCACCCATCCGGTCCCGCCTTCAACTCAGACCACCCCTCCAGTTTGGCTCTCCAAAACCCACTGGAATCGACGCGGACACCAGACAAATACGTCGCTGGCCTGACAGGCGGCGCATCCAGACGAAGCGCAGGCGTGAAACCCGTGGTGTCAGCCACAGACACCGGCGACGTCCACCACGCCACTGGCTCTCCAGCATCTGCACGATAATTTCCATTGAGGTCCTCCAACGCGACCATCGCAAACCGCCCCTGTGGCAAAAAGCCAATCTCCACCGTGCCGCTGTCGCCGACCAGGCCCACATATTCTGGCAACGGCCTCAACGAGTCCGGAAGTGCGGGGTTCATAAGGCCCGTTGGAAGGGAGTCCCGGAACAACATCACCCTGACTCCAGCAGACGGTTCAGCCGTCCACGCATCCACCACACTGACAGCAACCCGACCAGAATCCAGTTCGCTGCCCGTCGAAAAAACATGCAACAGGCCTGCCGCCACATTTGACTCACGCAGGTCGCGAATCGCATTTCCAAACTGCACCACGTAAGTCCTGTCGGCACCGAGGTCCTCCCCGAGATCCACCACAATTGAGCGGCCTTTAACCAACACTTTTGGCGACTGCGAGAGCGGCGGAGAGACCAGCACTTGGCTCCTGACGTCCTGAACCTTTACAAACTCATCAAACGTGAGCTGGATCAAACTTCCCGTCCACCCTGTGCTTCCAAACGAAGGTGATGCCGACACCACAACCGGGGGGTCCTCATCCCGTCCCCCTCCATCCGGAGACCCCACCTGAGCGCACCCCGCAAGCAGTGCGAAGAAGGCACAACGAGAAAGGACGGACAACCTGCGATTATCCATGGTTCTCGGGAAAAAAACGGTGGGCATGAGCATCCAAGAGATGCTGAAGGCGCTTCACATCCTCTGCATCGAAATCTCCAGGCACAACACTATCGACATCAAAAACCGCACACACCTGCCCATTGGAATCGCGAACCGGAATCACCAACTCACTCCGGCTTTCAGGGCTGCACACCACATGGCCCGGAAAGGCATCTACATCGGAAACGATGACGGCTTCATTCCGCGCCCAAGCGGCGGCACAAACGCCGCGCCCCTTGGGCAGTCGGGTGCACGCCACGGGCCCTTGGAAGGGGCCCAAAACCAACTCGTTTTGACGCACCCGATAAAACCCGACCCAATGCCAACCGAACGCGGCGTGAACAACGGCAGCAAAGTTTGCCTGATTGGCGACGCCATCCGACTCCTCCAACAGCGGCCCGCACTGCATGTCCAGCTGGCTATAGCGCTCAGCCCGCGTGGCATTCAAATCGAAGGCAGCCATGAAAGACATGGTGGCAAGTTCGCTCCGGATCTTTTGCCTCGAGCCAATCCAATCTGAAGAACCGTCAAAACAAGGTGGGCGACGGCGTGCGAACCTCTACGCCCAGTCGCGACGAAGCGAGTTCTGCAAACAGACGGCACGTGTCCGGGGTGTGCACGCTGTCAGGTTGGTGCACAAGGAGGTCAACAGACTTCAATCCCTGATCCCTCCAAAGAGACAACCGGTCACACCAGGCCATCAGGCGCTGCCGATCCGAAGGATGCCCTTGGTAACCACCAAACCGCAACAAAAGAAACGGTGCCGTCATCCGCATATGCACCGCATCCCTGCGAAGCGCAGTATCACTGATGACCGAACCGATGCGCAATTGAGCCATGGCGTCCCACACGCGCTCTGCCTCTGCACCCCCTTCAAACCAACCCGGGTGCCGAAACTCGACCGCCACCTCAAACTCCTCGGGCCACTGTTTCAAATAGTCCACGAGACGGTCCCCGTGGTGGGGAGCAAAGTGCGGCGGCAACTGGACAAAAGAAGGGCCACGCTTCGCCCCCAAGGCGTCGAGGCCCATGACAAAATCATCCGTGGGGCCCACACAGTCATTGAAGCGCCTATAATGACTGATGATGGCAGGAAACTTGGCACAAAACCGAAAGTCAGCCGGCATGTCCTCGGCCCATTGCGCCATGCGCTCCGGGGGGTGAATTCTATAGTGCGTGGCGTTCAGCTCGATGTTGCCAAATGCCGCCCCATAGTGAACAGGCCAAGTTCGCTGTGGCGCCTTTTCAGGATAAACCGTTCCCCGCCATGGTCGGATGGTCCACATGGTTCCCCCCGCCCTGACGTGAAAACTACCCTCGCCCAATCCAGAAGCCAATCCAGCTTTCGTGTCAACGTGGTCAGGAGGCAAGGAAAAATCCACCCCCGGCAAAAGGTCCACCTGATCCTCGTCGGGAATCTTACCATACTTCACGGCAACAAAGAAAAACGGAACGGCCACACGACGCCCCACATCCATCACTCTCAGCGGATTGGTCCAAAAACACAATGGGCTGCTTGCTGATGGACGATGTGGTCACCACCGGCGCCACGTTGGACGCTGCCAAAAATGCCCTCCGACAAATCTGGGAAGGGCCCATTGGCTTTGTCACCTGTTTGGATGCAGCGCACTGAGTCAGATGAGGCCGAATTGGGAAAGTAGAACTCAAGAATCTTCTTGAATCTGCCAACCCTGAGCCAACAGAACCTCCGCCTTCTTGTATTTCAACTCTTGAACCTCATCGCCTCTGCGAATCGTCACGAGGTCATTCCGTCCGTACTTCTTTTCGCTTCGAATCGGCTGAGTGGGCTTCGGAGGTGGGGGCACACCCGGAACACCCGGTCCCCCTCCTGCTCCAGGCCGTCCCTGTACTCCGCCCTGGGCACGTGCAGCGGCAATGCGTTGCTCATTGAGGTTTTGAACACCTTGCTTGGAGGTCTGCACCCGCGGGGTTTGCGGCGGACGGTCCCCCGGCGCCCGGCGAACCTGATCAGGCTGGCTCGGAAGCTGGCACTTCAACAAGAAACTCGCCACATCCTGGTTCATCTTCTGCACCATGTGCTTGAAGAGCTCGTAGGACTCAAACTTGTATATGAGCAGCGGGTCCTTCTGCTCGAATCTCGCGTGCTGCACATTGGATCTGAGGTCATCCATGTTGCGCAGGTGCTCCTTCCAAAGTTGGTCGAGAACCCCGAGAACCACTGACTTTTCCAACTCATCCACGAGAGAGGTGCCAGCACTGTCCACCGCATTCTGGATGTTGGTCAACACCTGCATGTTCCGGCGACCATCTGTGAAGGGAACGGCAATGTTGACGAACTGATTGGAGTCGTCCTCGTACACCCGCTGAATCACAGGGTGGGCATGCGCTGCAAGGGAGGCCATGCGCTGCTGGTAGTGCTTTTCCGCCGTGGAATGCAAGGATTGGGATTGGGCTTCCGGTGCTCCTGTGCCGAATTCCGAAGAACGGAACGGCGGGTCCACGCCGAGCTCAGCCAAGGAGCGAATCCGCAGAGAATCGTAATCCTTTGATGGGGTGAACTCAGTAATGAGCTGATCAGCAAGTTCATAGAACATGCCAGAGATGTCAAATTTGAGCCGCTCCCCATGCAATGCATTTCGACGCCGACGGTAAATCACCTCGCGTTGGCTGTTCATGACATCGTCATACTCCAACAGGCGCTTCCGGACCCCAAAGTTGTTTTCCTCCACCTTCCGCTGAGCCCGCTCAATGGATTTGGTGATCATGGAGTGCTGGATGACCTCCCCCTCCTGGTGGCCCAAGCGGTCCATCATCTTGGAGACGCGTTCACTTTGGAAGAGGCGCATCAAATCGTCTTCAAGCGAGACATAAAACTGACTGCTTCCGGGATCCCCCTGACGTCCTGAACGGCCGCGTAACTGGCGGTCCACCCTTCGGCTGTCGTGGCGCTCGGTGCCGATGATGGCCAAGCCGCCTGCAGCCTTGACCTCATCCGTCAGCTTGATGTCCGTTCCACGGCCCGCCATGTTGGTCGCAATGGTCACCGCGCCCGGCTGTCCTGCCTTGGCCACAACCTCCGCCTCCGCTTGGTGCCGCTTGGCGTTGAGCACCTGGTGCTCAATCTTCCGCATGTCGAGCATCCGGCTCAGCAGCTCACTGACCTCAACCGTGGTGGTTCCCACCAGCACCGGGCGACCGTCCTCGCGCAACTTGACCACATCGTCGATGACCGCATTGAACTTCTCGCGCTTCGTCTTGAAGACCAAGTCCTCATCGTCCAATCGAGCAATGGGCCGATTAGTCGGGATGCTCATGACGTCAAGCTTGTAAATGTCCCACAGCTCCTGCGCCTCTGTTTCTGCCGTGCCCGTCATGCCGGCGAGCTTGTGGTACATCCGGAAGTAGTTCTGCAGCGTAATGGTGGCGTACGTCTGGGTCGCCGCCTCAATGCGCACACCCTCCTTGGCCTCAATGGCCTGGTGCAACCCATCGGAATACCGTCGCCCCTCCATGATTCGCCCCGTCTGCTCGTCGACAATCTTCACCTTGTTGTCCATCACCACGTAATCCACGTCCTTCTCGAACAAGGCATACGATTTGAGCAACTGATTCATCGTGTGCAAGCGTGCTGATTTGATTCCCTGCTCGCGGAACAGCGTCTCCCGCTTCTCTTGCTTCACGGCATCAGAATCCTCCGATGCGTCGATGGCCACAAGGGTTCCGGGCACATCTGGCATCGTGAAGAAATTGTCGTCCTCCATGTTGGCCGTCAGGGTCGCAATGCCCATCTCCGTGAGCTCAACTTGGTTTTGCTTCTCGTCGATGACGAAAAACAGCGCTTCATCCGCCTCGGGCATCATCCGCTTGTTGTCTTGCAGATAAAAGGCCTCCGTTTTGAGCATTTGCTGGCGCACGCCCTCCTCGCTCAGGAACTTGATGAGCGACTTGGTCTTGGGGAGTCCCCGGAAAGCGCGGAAGAGGGCCAACCCACCCGTCCGAATCGTCTCCTTGTCAGCGCCTTCTGTGCCCAACTTCTTCTTGGATTCCGTAATGAAGCCATTGACTGCCTGACGCTGCTTCTGGAAAAGCTGGACCACCTTGGGCTTGAGCTGCTCGAACTCGTGCTCGTCGCCTTTGGGTGTGGGTCCCGATATAATGAGGGGCGTTCGCGCCTCATCGATGAGGACACTGTCCACCTCGTCGACGATGGCATAATGGTGCTTTCGCTGGACAAGCTGATCTGCCTCATCGCCATGTTGTCCCT
>Ga0209503_10001402_pt1 | contig 12442 bp, 32 predicted proteins | sample SouAtlMetagenome_2_FD_187448 | JGI IMG/M metagenome (GOLD analysis project Ga0209503, IMG submission 187448) | Marine eukaryotic phytoplankton communities from Atlantic Ocean - South Atlantic ANT15 Metagenome (SPAdes) (version 2) | ecosystem: Environmental > Aquatic > Marine > Oceanic | place... | reverse complement strand
AGATAGCTTTTCGCTAATCTGTTCAAATAAACTCAATGTCTTTTCTCCATTTATGGCGTGGCATTTGAAAATGGTAGCCACGCCTTAAACCATATTAAACGAGAAAATCTTGATGATGATTTCTTATATAAGAAAGCACAATCTCGATTTTATGTAAGATAACAAAGTTTCCTCTGTCTGAATAGAAAGAGTGTTCATCTTCTAAATATCTTACATACCATTTGACAGCGTAATAATCATGACCACCTACCCATAAGGATAAATAGTCTTTGATTTCCGAAACAGTCGCTTTCGCAACATCAGGATAATCAATTACGCTATCGCTAGGTTTTATTAAAGGTTTATCTTTGTCAGTAGACATCATCAAAACCTTTTCGTTTATTTCCCCAAATCTCGATGAATTTCGCAAATTGTTCCTTATTGGTACGCTGTTGCATTCCCCAATGCCTTCGTTCTTTTCTATTTAGCTTACACCAAATTTCAAAGTTTTCGTCAAAGGATAATTCCTCGTTATAAATAAAAATATCTTCTTTATCCATAATAATCTAGGTTGTGCCGAGCATTTAAAAAGGTTGCTCGGCTTAACCTTATTAGCTAGGAAGTCTGTTAACCATTCCTAGCCACCCATAATTACCCTCTTATTTAGAGTCTAGTAATATCTTAATCTGAAGTAGATTTTTGATATTAGTTCGCTCTAAGCTAGGGAAGTCGAAAGCGTCCGATAGTTCGGCAATCTCTCGTATCAAAACCTTCTTAGAAAGTGTCTTAGAAGGTTTTTTTATCATTCCTTTTTCTGCGCTCATGAGTTGTACCTCGCAAAAAGTGGGAACATCTGAGAGCGTGTTCCCTTCGCTCATATTGTTAAAGAAGTTTATCTAAATTTAACAATGCCCAAGCTATACCGACCAACACAAAGCAATCAAGAATGATTGAGTATATAAAGTAAGCGAGTCCAACATAAGAAGTTATCTCTCGTCTTTCCTTTATAACAAAAGGCACATTGGCTTTGTTCAAGTTCTCAATGTGCCTTTCCTCGTATTCAGTTTCGATATATTTTTTCTTTTCGAAAATCTGCATTAGTTGGCAAGTGCCAAATCTCTAATGCGTGATATTCTGTCAGAGAAAATCACACGACCATGTTTTTTCATCAGTCTATTGAAATCTGAAATAATAAGTCGTGCTTTGCATTGGTGTCTACGCAAGTAGCAGTGAAAACCGACAGCGAGTTTCTCGTCTTGAAAACAAAAAATGTTATCAAGTTCGTTTCCCTCGTAGAGTTCCACACACCAAACAGTATCTTTTTCTTTAGTAGTCATACACCACCTCATAAAAAAGTGGCTCGGCATTTAGGAAGGTAGCCGAGCCTTAAACCTTATGAAAAGAATAAAATTCTTATTAGCATTGAGCCATTAAGAAATATTCCTGTCATATTCCCAATCGTATAGACCACATCTTTTTGGACATACGCTCTATATTGATAACAAGATAGACCGAGTATCAAAAAGAAGGGCAACGACCAATGAGGAAATATCCCAGAGAAATGAGAAGGCAACAAAGCACCTTGAACAAGTACCATACCGAAATATGCGACCTTATCTTCGAGTTTCATAACCTTGCCATTTGTAGAAATTGCTGTAAGCAATTTCTGTTTCTGAGATAATCCGATAGGTTTATCTTTTTGCATAATTAACCTCATATGAAAGTAATTAATTTTTTCTGTAATGTCTATATTTTCGGCAGTATATCGCTAGAGTTTTTTCTCTCTCCTAGTTTTGACCTTATGCAAATTCCCTTGCTTTATCGAGTCTGCGTTTCTATTAGGTGGTTAAAAATTAGCCAGTGGTTAAAATTTATCCAACGCCTTCGTGTTTCGTCTGCGTCCTTTCGGAGTACGCCAACATTTCAGTTGGGAAATTCAGCGTAAATCTAATTTAAAAGTCAATAATACCGAATTCCTAATAACCATATTACAGAAACCCCAGAGAACAACAACCCCCAGAAAACAAAAATTCCTCTGGTTTCATAAGCATATTCCTCAAAGTTATAAGAACAAAAAGTTATAAGGGAGGGCGGTTATTAGACCTAAAAGTTATAACGCTCGCTGGACTCACCTTCATGTACTACTTTGGAATTTTTGAAAAAGTCGTTTTATACTCGGTGAACTCATCAGCGATGATAACATCACGAAAAAAGTGCTTGACATTTGATTTGAAAATTGATATAATACAAATTATGAGTAAAGAAATATCAACCAGAATAAGTCCTGAAGGACTCGAGATTGCGAATGCTTATCTACAACTAGGTAGTGTCCTGAAGGACTCGAGATTGCGAATGCTTATCTACAACTAGGTAGTGTCCAGTTAGTTTCATCACAGTTAAATATTGATGAAGCGGAAGTCTCTGAGTTTCTAGGAAAGCGAGAAGTAAAAGCGTATGTGGACCAAGTGTTCTTAGACACAGGTTATAGAAATCGTTTTAAACTCGGACAAGCTCTGGATACATTGATAGAGAAGAAGCTGGAGGAGGCAGAAGAATCCGAAATATATAGTAATAAAGATTTAGCAGACTTATACGCACTAGCACACAAAATGCGTATGGACGAGATGAAAGCTCAAACTGAATTGGAAAAGGCAAAAGCGTCACAGATAAAAACACAAAATAATGTACAAATAAACGCGGAAGTTCCATTCGGACAGGGCAACTATGGAGAATTAATGAAAAAACTGCTAGACAAAAAATAATTTATGATAAACAGTATTATTGGAGTTCTAGGATTATCACTTTTTGCTTGGGGACTTATAGGGATTTATGTACTAACAGAAAAACCTTTTAAAAAACCAAAAATTGTTGAAATCTTAAAGATACTCAAAGATTAAAAGAACAAAAACAAAATGGGAGAAATATTTACATTAGTCGCAGAATTAGGATTACCTATAGCTGGGGCTATCACTATGGCTTATTTTATTTTTATTATCATGAAACAGCAAATGAATAATTTGGTTTCAGAAATAAAAGTAATAGAGGGCATATCTAAAATGCTCATTACTCGAGCACACGTTATGAACAACGACATTATTCGTATTGATACTTCTGTATCATCTGTCGTTGGCTTATCCCCTGATTTAGATAGAATTGCGAGAGCACAAAACTTCGTAGAGGACGGAACGATTGACGCTAGGAGAGACTAGTGGATATTGTATATTTAATAGAAACCTTTGGATTTGAGGTAGTCATGATAATTGGTCTTGGCTATTTTGTATTTTTTGTGTGGCAAACTATCAACAAAATTATAAACCCCGCTTTAGATTCAATGAAAGCAACAATTATCAGACTTACTGACCAACTCAGGTTATTAGACCAAGACATGATTCGATTACAGCAAAAAGTAAATACTGTAACTGAATTAAAAGAAGAAGGAAAACTAAATGAAGAAGCTATTAATACTTCTACTGATAAGTCCAACACTACTAAGTGACGAAGTAGTACAAAAATTCAAAAACCCTTCTTTTAGTGGACAGGGTACTTCGGCACATTATCTTACAATAGAAAATCAAGAAAAATCACGAAAAGAAAAAATACAAGATGATATTGAAGCAGCACTCAAAGCAGAGCTTAGAGCAGGAGAGAATACTACTCTTGCAAAATTTGTAAGAAACTTAGAAAGTAGAATATATGCACAACTATCAAAACAACTCGTTGATAATATGTTTGGTAATGAATCAGATGTAAATAGTGGTTCATTTGAACTTGAAGGAAATCTTATTGATTATAATAGAGGACAACAATGTGATGAAGATGGCATCTGTGTAGACGCTATAATTATGACTATTCAAGATTCAGAGGGTTCATCTACTGAAATTGTTATTCCGATAGGTACTGGAGGATTTTAATGAAACTTCTAAGCATACTGCTAGTTTTACTACTTGCTAGCTGTGCAAGTATTCCGTCTGTAACTGACTCTTGTGATAAAGGAATAATGAAAGAGTTTGGTCAATGCATTGAAGAACCAGAAATAGTTAAACTTCCTACTTATAAAGAATTATTAGAAATAGAGCCAGCAGAAGTAATGCCAGTAGTTGCAGTTTATAACTGTAAAGATTTAACAGGACAAAGAAAAAGAAGAGATAGTTTAGCTGATTTTAGTACTGCAGTAACTCAAGGCTGTACAGAATTATTAATTGATGCACTAAAAACAGCAGCTAATGGAAAGTGGTTTAGAGTTGTAGAAAGACAAGGTATTGACCACTTAGTAAGAGAAAGACAAATTGTAAGAAGCACTCGTGAAGAGCACGATGAAAATAAAGGATTACAGCCTTTACTATTTGCAGGTATTATAGTAGAAGGTGGCATAATAGGATATGACACAAATATTACAAGCGGTGGTAGAGGAGCAAGAGCATTAGGTATTGGACACACAACAACTTACAGAAAAGATGTTGTTACTTTTAGTTTACGAGGAGTAAGTGTTCTCACAGGAGAAGTACTACTTAATGTTCAAACAAAGAAAACAATTCTATCCGTAGGAACAGGATTTGATATATTTAAGTTTGTAGACACAGACACAAATCTAATAGAGATAGAAGACGGTGTCGCTGATAATGAAAGCGTAACCGTAGCAGTTCGTTCGGCCATTGAGGCCAGCGTTGTCGCAATGATTCGTCAAGGCGATGACAGAGGCTTTTGGAAACTCCAAAAGCAAGGAGAAAACGATGAATAAATTATGTGCACTAATTGTTCTGGCTTTTTCTGCGTGGGTGTTAGCTGATGCTACAGATAACGAGATTTTTCTTGAACAATCTGGAGACACTCTAACCTTAACTATTGACCAAGCAGGTTTCGGTAATAAATTTTGTGGTACTATATCAAGTGGAGCATGCGCAAGCGACATGATGATAACAGGAAGCAACATTACATTTAACGTAGACCAAATTGGTAACTCAAACCAGTTATATGGACCTATCGTATTAAGTAACTCTAATATTGATATGGTATTTACTGGTGATAGCAATGTTTATGATTGGAATATCGGTGGAAACTCCGCAGCAAGTAACTTAGATTTAGATTTAGCAGTTACAGGTAGTTCTAATAGTTGGAATGTAGATATTGGTGCTAACCAATCCGCTACTTTCTTAAACTATGATTTAACACTAACAGGAAGCTCAAATGTATTTACTACAGTTGTTGATTCTAGTAATGTAAAATGGGATTGGACTATCACAGGCGGAAACAACGATATTAACACACTACAAAAAGATGCAGACCAACTTTTAACAGCAGAACTTGATGGAAGCGATGCAAATATTGACATAGTTCAACAGTCAGGCACGTGCCCACAAGGTACTTCAAGCTGTTCAGGCATAATTAACCTTGATATAACTTCAGATGATGCGACAGTTACTATCAATCAAAAAGATACTGGCGATTAGTCTATTTTCAAGCATAATATATGCTGAAAAGGTAGGCGATATCACAGAACAGTCTGGTAATGGAGCAATCTCCAGACAGACTCAAGAGTTTGTTGCCGAAGTCGGAAGTGGAGTAGAATTTATGGACTCCCTAATGACAGGCAACGGACGAATGGCTGTAGAGTTCTTGGACGATTCACAAATTAGAATTACCGAGAACTCCACAGTAGTCATAGACCAATTTGTTTATGATATAAACCCAGACAACTCCAAAATGGCGTTGTCTTTTGCTAAAGGAACAGCACGATTCATTAGTGGTTCCATTGGCAAGATAAAGAAAGAGAATATAAAATTAAAAACTAATACCGCAACAATAGGTATTAGAGGAACAGATTTCACAGTAACTGTAGATGAATTAGATAGAACTTTAGTAATACTACTTCCAGACAAAAATGGAGAATCATCAGGAGAAATAACAGTTACTAACGAAGGAGGAACTGTAACTTTAAACGAAGCGTTTCAAGCTACAATAGTATCAACGATATCTACTCCTCCAGCGAGTCCTGTGCAAATTGAAAATATTACAGTTGCACAGATTGATAATTTATTTATAGTAAGTCCGCCTCAAGAAATACAAGAAGTACAAGAGGAAGCGAGAACAGAAAATAGTTCAAATAATATTTTGACTGCGGACTTTTTAGAATTTAACGAATTAGAAAAAGATTATTTAGAGGAAGAGCCAGATTGGAGTTTCTCAGAACTTGACATTGATTTACTAGATGTTGATTTTTTGCAAGATTTATTACTAATTATAGAAGAATCAGATTTACTTAGTAGAAAGTCTTCAGAAGGTTTTGATGGTATAATGATTGAAGGAACTCAACCAGGACTTGACCCAGATACACAATACAACACTATTGTTGAAGACACGGGGTTTGTTTGGTTCTACCGACAAGTTGATGGTATAATTAGTATAAGAATACCAGTAGATTCAAATGCTTATATTAATACAGTTACAGACCAAAAAGAAAGTATCATAACCGTAGGAGACGGAACTTCTGCAATGATTACGATAACACAAGTACAATGAAAATATCAAAATATATTTACAAAAATTATATCTACCGAACAATTTGCTCGGCACTTTCATTATTAAATTTAATTATAACTAAAGTACTGAAAAATGCTGTAAATAAAATAAGTATAAACAACAACTTAAATTCAAAAATTTTACATATATGTTATGTAAATTCAAATTTTCGTGAAATGAAAGATTTATGTGACTTGAATGATAAAATGGTAAAGAGAGACAAGAAATGAGACTATTAATTTTACTACTACCTTTTTACTTATATACTGCTGATAATGAAATAACTATTGAACAGAGTGGAGATAATTTAAACTTAAATATTGAGCAAGTCGGATATTCAAATGTCATTAGGCGTTGGAGGAGTTGGGACGAAGGAATAGTAGGCGATAACAACTCGTTAGATATTAGACAACATAAAAATAAAGGAAGTGCCTCTGACCAGCATATAATTGAGATAAGACAAATTGATGGAACAGGAAATAATTTAGCTTTAGGAACTGGTTGGAACATAGGTACCAATGGAACATTTACAATCGATAACTCTGAATATGGAGATACATTTAGTCATATTAATATTACAGGAGACTATAACAATATTCAAATGGTTCAAAGAACAAATAGTAGTTCTACTGGACATAACTATTGGCTTCATGTTGAAGGCGATAGTAATGATATAAGAACTGTGCAAAGAGGTGGAGGTGGACATTACATTAATTTAGATATATTTAATGATAGTAATGATGTTGTATTAAGTCAAACAAATACTGGAAGTCATACTGCAGATGTCAGACTATACGGAACTCAACCAACCGATATAAGTCTTATTCAAAATGGTTGGAATAATAAATCATATAGTGTAACAAATTATTGTTATACTAGTGGTGGTTGTTCAATATCAGTAACACAAGAATAGGAGAATACAATGCCAGTTAGAAAAGTAAAAGGCGGTTATAAATGGGGTAAGTCTGGAAAGACTTATAAAACAAAAAAAGAAGCTGAAAAGCAAGGTAGAGCAATATACGCATCAGGTTATGGCAAAAAGAAAAAAAGACCCAAGAAAAGGAACAGGTAAGAAACCAAAAGGTTCTGGAAGAAGATTATATACTGACGAAAATCCTAAAGATACCGTTAGGATTAAGTTTGCTACTATGAAAGACGCTAGAGCAACTGTCAGAAAAGTAAAAAGAGTTCGTAAATCATATGCTCGTAAGATTCAAATACTTACAGTAGGAGAACAAAGAGCTAGAGTTATGGGAAAGAAAACTGTAGCTTCAATATTCCGAGCAGGAAAAGCTAGTTTAAGGAGGGCAAACAATGCCAAGAAAAACAACACGAAAAAAGCGAGACTCAAGACTCGCAAGAGCAGGCGTTAGAGGTTTTAACAAACCAAAAAGAACACCTGGTCACCCAACTAAATCACATATAGTTGTTGCAAAAGTTGGAGATAAAATTAAGACTATACGCTTTGGACAGCAGGGAGCTAAAACTGCGGGTAAACCTAAAAAAGGTGAGTCTGCAAGAATGAAAGCTAAACGAAAGTCTTTCAAAGCAAGACATAGAAGGAACATAGCCAAAGGAAGAATGTCTGCTGCATATTGGGCAGATAAGGTTAAATGGTAGTAGTTCAAGTTCTATTTTGACCAACGAAAAATAGCACTTGACAATCAACTATATTTTTGGTATAATTACAATTAAAAGTAAAAGATTAAGTTTACTAAGAAGGAGATTAAGCAATGGAAGCCGATGAAGTGGCACTAGAACTTGCAAAGCATGAAGCTGTCTGTGCGGAAAGATGGAAAACTGCATTTAACCGCTTTGATAATATAGATAAACAAGTAACCAGGATAGAAACTATTATGATTTCTTGCGCTGGTTGTTTGCTTGTTGGCGGAGCAGGTCTAATTATTACATTGGTTAATATGTAAAGGAGAATTTATATGTTAGATACTATATTTTTGGTATTAGTAGGAGTATTTATTGGGTGGAACTTACCCCAGCCTTCATGGGCAAAGTATGTACAAACAATAATTATGGGCTGGGTATCAAAAGTATCTAGTATGGTTAAAAAAGGCGAGTAATGCTCGCAGGATATGGAACAAAAGACATGAAATCTAAAAAAGAAAAGGCAAAAGTTTATGAAAAAGACGGATTCTGGACATACGATGGTGCCATCGCTGGATATAACACCAAAGCGAGCGCAGAAGCAGCGTTGGAAGCAGGTAAAAAGAAGTCATCATGAACGATACGAAATTTGTTTAGAGTGTGAACATCTAAACAAGTTTTGGAAATTTTGCAACCTTTGTGGTTGCTTTATGCCCCTCAAGACTAAACTTCGATGGGCAGAGTGTCCTGACGAGCCCGCTCGTTGGACATAGGAGATAGCAATGCCGTATCATAGCGGAAAAAAGAAAAAGAAGAAAGGTAAGAAAAAGAGGAAGTAATATGCCAGTACACCATAGAAAAAGAAAAATGAATGGTAAGAAAAAGAAAGGCGGAATGAAACCTTGTCTTACAGCAAAACAAAAGAAGTTACCTAAAGCACTTCAAGCTGGAATTCGTAAAAGAAACAGACCTTGTAAGTAATGCCAAGACAAACTAGAAAACGAAGAAAGACTGCTAAGAAAAAGAGACCTGTACCTACTAATAAAGCTCTTTATGCTCGAGTGAAAGCCGAAGCAAAAAGAAAGTTTAAGGTATATCCTAGTGCTTATGCAAATGGTTGGCTAGTAAGAACATATAAGGCAAGAGGTGGCAGATATAGAATGGGATAATGGCTAAGAAACGAAAAAGTCTAACTAAAAGACAACAAACAGCAATGCGTAGACATCGTAGACACCATACCAAGAAACACATGACTCTTATGAGAAAACTCATGCTAGAAGGAAAAACTTTTATGCAAGCTCATAAGACTGCCATGCGTAGAGTTGGAAGATAATGGCAAAACCAAAAGGTGGATTAACTACTTGGTTCAAAGAGAACTGGGTAGACATTAGTCGAAAAAAGAAAAATGGTAAACACCCACCTTGTGGTCGTAAGAAAGCGAGGACAGCAAGAGGAGGATATCCCAAGTGTGTCCCTCAGCGAGTAGCGGCAAAAATGACCGCAAATGAAAAAAAGTCGGCAGTCCGTAGGAAAAGAGCAAAAGCTCAAGGCGTTAGAGGGAAACCCACTAATGTCAAAACATTCACTAAAAGGAGGCGCCGAAGAAGGAGATAACATGCAAGAGTTACTAGACGAGATTCGAAGAACTCATGAATTGGTAGAAAAACTTCAAACCAAATATGAACAGAGACTACTTTGGAGCAAACAACTTCAAGAGTCTTTAAAATTAAATAACACAACAGAAATTAAGAGGTTAGTAAATGTTGAAGAAAAGTTGGTACTTTGGAGCAAACAACTCCAAGAGTCTTTAAAATTAAATAACACAACAGAAATTAAGAGGTTAGTAAATGTTGAAGAAAAATTGGCTAAAAATTAAAGAATACTTAAAAAAGTTCTGGGACATACTTATTGGTAACGATAAGAACTGGGACGGTGAAGTCGATATTAAAGACGATTTAATAAAAGCAAAAGAAAAAGCGCAAAGCGCTAAGTAACGGAGAGAGCTATGGCTAGAACAGGAGGCTTTTTAAGCGGACCTACTGGTGTTCACAATACTCAAAAAATTCGTAAGCATAGATTAAATCGAGGAGTTACTCGTGATATGAATGCTGCGGCAGGAGTTCCTGTGAATTCGAAAAACCCAAACTCTATGGAAGCGTTCAGATATTCTGCAGCACCAAAAGCTATCGGACCTAGATTCGGTAAAACTGCAAATCCAAAACGAGCGAAATTCCCTAGAAGAAGAAGATAATTATGGCAGAAACTATACACAAAAAACAAGCATGGCTAGATGAAATGGCAGCTATAGTACAAAAAGATATAAATACTTTAGAAGTGCTACAGAAAGCTAGAAAACTTAATAAGAAGGAAGCTAACTTCTTGCAACTATGTAGTGCTTACTTGTACTTATACAAAATGGCTGAACTCAAGGAATTTTTAAGTCCTGTACTGAGTGAAGATGAAGATGAAACTAATTTCGAGACAATACATTGATTGAAATTAGTAGAAGTGATATAGTTTCTGACTACTTGATGGAGTTTAGTGATGATGAAAGATTCATTAAACTTCCTATAGAATCCTACTTAGAATTATTAGGAATAGACCCTAATACATCTCAAACTGCACTTATCAATGCGATAAGTAATCCTAAATATAGATTTATTTGTGCTTCTGTAGCTAGAAGGCAAGGTAAAACTTATATCTCAAATATTATTGGACAATTAGTATGTCTTGTACCTAATAGTCATGTACTACTAATGTCACCTAACTACTCACTATCACAGATATCTTTTGATTTACAAAGACAACTAATTAAACACTTTGATTTAGAAATGTTAAGAGATAATGCTAAGGATAAAGTAATTGAACTTTCTAATAACTCTACTATTCGTATGGGGTCAATCAATCAGGTTGATTCAGTAGTTGGTAGAAGTTATGACTTAATTATATTTGATGAAGCAGCACTAACTGATGGTAGAGATGCCTTCAATGTAGCACTTAGACCTACACTTGATAAAGATAATTCAAAAGCAATATTTATATCTACTCCTAGAGGTAGAAATAATTATTTTGCTGAATTTTATCATAGAGGATTTAGTGATGAGTTTCCTGAGTGGTGTTCCATAAAAGCTACTTGGCATGAAAATCCAAGAGTATCTGAACAAGATATTGTTGAAGCAAAGAAAGGAATGTCAGAAGCTGAGTTTGCTCAAGAATATATGGCAGACTTTAATGTATTTGAAGGTCAAGTTTGGTCATTCAACCATGAACAATGTGTAGCAGATTTATCTGAGTTTGATACTTCAAAGATGGATGTATTTGCTGGACTTGATGTTGGTCAAGTTTGGTCCTTCAATCATGAACAATGTGTAGCAGATTTATCTGAGTTTGATACTTCAAAGATGGATGTATTTGCTGGACTTGATGTTGGATATAAAGACCCTACAGCATTTTGTGTAATAGCGTATGACTGGGAAGAAGAGAAGTTTCACTTAGTAGATGAGTATCTAAATAGTGAAAGAACTACTGAACAGCATGCTGTTGAAATACAAAAGTTGATTGATAAATGGGATATTGATTATATTTATATTGATTCTGCTGCAGCACAAACAAGATTTGACTTTGCACAAAATTATGATATTAGTACTATAAACGCTAAAAAATCAGTACTAGATGGCATAGGTCATGTTGCAGGAGTAGTAGATAATGATAAACTTATTGTGAATCAAACTTGTCGTGAATCTCTCATGGCATTAGACCAGTATCAGTGGGACCCCAACCCTAATTTATTAAAAGAAAAGCCAAAGCATAATCAAGCATCGCACATGGCTGATGCAATTCGATATGCCCTGTATACATTCGAGACTACAGCGACAAGTTTTTAAGACCCCTATCAAAAATAACATTTGACATTATATGTGATTTTTGCTATAATTCTAAAAAGAGTAAAAATAATGAATTTAAAGAGAGATTTAGTTAAATATGTTCGAGACAAAGCTAAATCAAGATACCGTAAGAATGATAAATGTTATATCTGCGGTGAAACCGAAAATTTAGATTTTCATCACTTCTTTGGACTAACAGAACTTTTAGAGCATTGGATTCAGAAACAAGGTATAAAAGTTGAGACCGAAGAAGATATATTAAGTGCTAGGGGAATATTTATAGAAAAGCACGAAAAAGAACTTTACGATGAAGCTGTGACGCTGTGCCATATGCATCATTTACGATTACACTCAATTTATGGAAAACGACCTAAATTAGTCACAGCAATGAAACAAAAAAGATGGGTTGAAAAACAGAGAGTAAAATATGGCGTGGTATGACAGATTTTTAGGTATTGAGA
>Ga0209503_10001397_pt1 | contig 12464 bp, 10 predicted proteins | sample SouAtlMetagenome_2_FD_187448 | JGI IMG/M metagenome (GOLD analysis project Ga0209503, IMG submission 187448) | Marine eukaryotic phytoplankton communities from Atlantic Ocean - South Atlantic ANT15 Metagenome (SPAdes) (version 2) | ecosystem: Environmental > Aquatic > Marine > Oceanic | place... | reverse complement strand
TACGTATATCGCGGCAAAAAAAGGAGCAAAACCGAACGCAAAAGCACTCGTGCAACCTCGACCGATTTCCCTACGATCCCTCATTGTTTTTTCAGACGGAAATTTGTAACTCGTTTGCACGCAGCTACAACCATCTGCAACTCCAACATCGAACAGTGTAAATCGGTAAGTCAAGAGCAGTCATCAAAGAACCATTGGATTTAATGGACATGCTATGAACGACGGCGATGAAGACGGCGTTGGTCTTGGTTCAAAACCGTACATTATCCGGGACCGCTTGATGGACGCCGGCATTGTTCGTAGGCCGTTTGAAATTGTTTTCTTTGAATTCATTCTGATCTAATATGCGTTCACTATCTTCTTTGCAATGAACCCTCCAACAAAGCTACAAGCATAGATTTAATCGTATACTATCCTCGATCATGAAATCCAAACAGAAGAGCACCAAAGCCGATGCAAAAGAGGAAGCGGCGGAATCGTCAACCAAGTCGAACATCTATGTCGAAGCTGAATACAATGTCGATGAGAGCGAGAAGAAGCAAGGGGATCGCCCACCCCAAATCCAGAGACCCACGAACCCGCAAGTTTTATCTGACTCCAGCAACAAGTTCGGGAGCCAAAAAGAACGGCAAGACCCACAGCAGATGATGAAGAAAAAGAAGAAGTTCGGACCTAGGAACAAAACTAAGAACAAGAACGCTTGGAACTCCAACATTGACAAGACCGAAACCGACGATAGTCACTACCAGAGATCGAATCATAATAATCATGTTCATCGTCAGCATCGCGATGCCGAAAAGATCGGGACCGTGACCGATAATGATTATCATCCGAACGCGAGCCAGAACAATGATCGTTACCACTATCGTGACATCAAGACGCAGAGGAACGATACTGGTCGCCATGTGAGATCGAACGACAAACATCATGGTCGTCATCACCACAATTGGAATCGTCATCGTCGCCAGGCAAACAACCGAGAGTTCGTGTCTCACGGAGAAGTGGTTTCGAATCCTTCAGGATTTCAGCCCCCCTTCTTGCAATATGATCCAGATTCTCGGTTCCCGTTTCCCACTCAAACTCCTCAGCAGCAGCAAATGTTTGCGGCTGATGGTGAGGCCAAGAATCTCCTCGAACACGACGAATACAACGACCAAAACGGCAACAGTAGCGCATGGAACAACTCGATTCCATTGTTTACTTTCCCACTCGATTCGTGGACAGATTTAATCGACAGCAATACTCAAATTCAGGGAGTTCTTCTTTCAAACGATGGAAATCCCCCGACTGTGGCCACACTACCGTCCGACGTTGGAGATCATCTCGTAAAAGAACTTTTGATGCAGAAAGAGATTTCGAAAAACCACGATAAAAATAACCGTGGTCCAACTTGGAATACGAGCAACAAGGGAGAACAAAAACGACTATCGAAAGGCAAGATGAGCACCGGCGCTACTAACCAGGGAGTGGCATCACCAGCGGTACCTTTTATTCAACATGGAAGTGTTCAATCAATGTCGACATCTTCTCGAGATGTTCTCCTTCCCTCCTCCGTTCACCAGAGTAATGCTTCCGAATATGGTCCTCACTACGGTATTTATGATCCGAACTCGTACCATATGCAGCCGCACAATGGCTACGTTTCTTTTCCATCTCACGAGGTAAATTTCAATTTTAGTCTCTCCGATTTTAGTTTGTACGGAAATCCAACAGATCATCTCTCACGCATTACTCATCGCATCGACTTGTGATTATCTCTTTGTAATATTGCATCAAAATTAGAACGATTCTAGAATGCACATGGTATCAGCGATGCCATATTATCCAATGATGCAGTATCCAATGATTTATCCTTACCAACACCCGGAAACAATGCACTCTGCTTTCTCGTCTCAGTCATATGGATATGCTGTCCCGGAGTATGATGGACAAGGCAACCAACAAGACCATCCGAGCAATAATGGAGACCAAAATGAAGCATCTACTCATCCTTCGGTCATCAACAAGGGTGTCATTGACGAGAACGAAACCAATCATCAGGAAAATCGCAATCAAGTAACCCCCTACCGTGCTGGTATTTATGGCAGGGATGAGAATAATTCCCGTCGCGTATCATTCAGTCCTGTGGTTCTTCTCCCTCCCACTCCGGCTACTAGTAGTATCGACAACAATTAACAGGCCCGAATCTGACGAAAGTCCGTTCACTGATGTTTCTGACCTATTGTTCTGTGGGACGTCAATGCCCTGCTGTCGATATCTCTTTATCTCTCTTGCCAACGAAGTTTATTGTATCGTCACTTTCAAAATATCACATCGAATGGGAGTAAATACAGGCCTTCATACTTTCCTCACTATAAAGGTTTCATGTTGAGTAGCAGTAATAGTAAGAAATCTCGACGGGTGTAGTATCTGTCTGTTCCTTTGAACTAAAGATACAATGCATCTGAAGAATTTCTATTAATTTGAAGAGTATGTAAATCTAGATACTAAGAACACTAAATAATTGTGAATTATCATTGGGCTCAAATAATATCATGCATCCAAGCGTCGACTTCTAGACGTGTGTAGTGTCTGTTTGTTCCTTTGATCAGTTTAAAGATACAATGCATCTGGAGAATTTCTATCAATTATTTGAATGATATTCAAATCTAGATACTTTGTACTAAGAACACTAAAAAATCGCGAATAGTCACTGGGCTCAAATAATGTCATGCATCTGAGCCTCGACTTCTAGGCGTGTGGCGCTACGACTTCTCTTTAGGGTTTTCTTGAAAAAGGATACGAGCAAGGTGTTCTATTGGATCTGCACATAAATTGATGGCACTATTGGTGTCTCGGAAATAGTTCTGGGACAGAGCATGATTCTAATGACATGAACAAAGCCCAAGCAGGAGGGGCCCATTCTTCCATCATCTCCTGTTGACTTGCCAGATATGCTCTCCTTAGATCAGAAGGTTACTCTACCATTTGCTCCAACCCCTTTCACCCTTGACTGAATAAAAAAGGGATGTTATGATGGTAAAAAATTTTCGTTTCAAAAACTGACTGATTCGATTCAAATTCAAGTAATTAGCCGTTTCCGCGCAAGGCGACTCCTTATCGCAAAAACATTTGGCGAATTATTTTCCAGTTTTTCCGCGAAGACTTCAAAATCCCGAGAACTCATTTTATGCACACACATTTCCTATCCGTGGACAAAACACATTTAATTGATTAGGATTCTGTGATTATTTCTCGAGAAAATTCAATTACTATGCCGAGCGTAATGAAAAAGAATGACTACGAATCGAAAGGGTTTGTACGTCGATTAATGGAGAAGGGAGCCAGTTTCAAATCTCTAGGAGGCGAATCGCTGAATGATTCATTCAATAGCAGCTCCTTTGGTAGATTTAGAAAGAGTGATGGAATAAAGTGGAGGCCTCGAAAGAATCAGTTCGAGCTTCTTGATTGTAACGATGACGACAGTCTATCAGCGGCATTCCAGCACGATAGTCCATCTTCGTGGAACATTCAAAATACTATTTCATCAGCCGAAAGCGAAACAGGAGAATATAGAAGAGATATAATGTTCGAAGAAAAGGTTACAGCTTTGAAGAAAACTTCAATCAAGAAGAAAAATACTGAAAGGAAGAGAGAATTGAGCCCAATCAAGCCACCATGCAAGGACACAACCACAATCCGAGCGCCGACAAGTTTTACCAAGAACACTCCACAAAAAAAGCAAAGGCAATATAACGACAGAAACAACAACGAAGAGGAAGGTCGAACCATTAGTAGTAGTGGATTCGCCGACACCGTGGGCAATGATCTTTTTTCGACAGATCCTTTTGGATTCGCAATAAATCATAATGTAAAGAAACACCCTACTGTGTCTCATCACATTGAAAACACTTCTTCATCAAGTCGAAAGCAACCTCACTCCTCGTATAATTCAGTTGCTAGTGATCCAACAGATTTCTTTTCGAAGGAACGGGCTACAAAGCTAACTACTGGGAATCTCGCTAAGATGGAGTCTACTTTCAATAGCATTCCGAAGAACCCCGCTTCCGATGGAATAGAAACACTTGTAAAAGAGCGAAAATTCTATCAGTTTGCCATTGATGAAGATAAAGAATCAACTGTGGTGGAATCAATCATCAAACTCCCAGCCGACTATCCCGGTGGAGATTATTCCATAGACGATAGTACAGCAATTAGCTGCGATGAAACCAGCCAGGGGACAAGAATTCAGTCGCACTCGGTAGCTTCTCAACAGAGACACCAATCTATCAATCATGAATTTGAATCAGTGCAGGATATATTGCCTAATTCTAGCCATTCGAGAAAGCATGCCGAAGAAGTCAAGGAATTCGATTCGTTTTTCCCTACTGATGTAGACAATACAAAGGGCAGAGGGGAAATTAAAGATCCATTCTTTCCATCCAGTGGTGAAAAGGACGGTTTCTTCCCTGATTTTACCGAAAAAGAAACTCATCACATAGTGCCTGCATCTGAATCTGATATCTCCTCATTTGGAGGAGATAGATATTTTGATTCTCGTCGCAGCCAACAAGCAAGTTCCAAGTCCCTAGCGTATAGTATTAGCCCTGTGCATAATAACTTCGTCCCTCCACAAAATGGACGCCAGCCACTATCATTAAAAAAATCACAATCTGATAGCGGAAGAAAGAACATGCCATTTCAAGCGAGTACAGTTCACACAAAAACGAACAAGAACAATAGTGAATGGTTTGTAACGCAGAATTTTCGCGAGAGCGAAGATCATTTCCAATTCACTGAAAATTTGGTTCGGCCATCGTCTACCGTGAAGAAAAGGCACTCTTCTATTTCGTCCAGCAACTTTCAACCGCCTCCAGCTGATCCTTTTGACTCAATTCCGTCCAAGGTAAGTGCAAAGGAAAATTTTCACGCGGGTGTTAATCGAAACAAAGTGGACGACGATAATGCTTGGGGAATAGGTCGTAATAAGCCAGCTCAACAAAGTCTCGGAAGGGGTGAATTTCCTATGATAAAGAACCTTTGCGACGATGACTTTGATTCTGGCGAGGATGACGATAGCTTTGATGATATTGACCACTGGGAAAGGCCGGTAGGAGCTCCAAAAACTAGTATTGGAAGAGCAGTAATTGCATCCCAAAACAGAACAAATGCAATTAACAGAACTCGTTTTCCTAGACGAAGTCATGATTCATATAATCGCCCAAGCAGAAACCAATATTTAGACGACTATGACGACGATGCTAGATCTACCAGTGGATTTTCGGTAGGAAAAGTCTCAAGACCATCAGCGGGGTCACGGATGAAACCACTAGCCTTACCGAGCAATGCAATCATGGCTTCGATGCTTTTCCAAACACAGCACGATATTGATCAAAACGATGTTCAAGAAAAGATAAACGCTTTCGAGCAAGAAAATTCGAGACAGAGGAAGATTCGTAACAGCCAGGGCGGTATTCCTGACGCTGTAAATATGGACGATGATTATATGACTACAATTTCTTCCTTTTCGGAAGGTACTAGTGCGTATCTACAAGAGAACTGGAGGAAACCATCTAGAGATTTGTTAAACCACTTCACAAGTGCACGTGCTCTTGACATGGAGTACCGCCGTCTCCCAGTTCGGCGTCCCATTCAAACTGATCGACAGCAGGGATTATATGAAGCATAGTTGGTTGAAGATTTGACTGCCGTACTATTACAAGTAAAATGATAGAGACAACTTGTTATCACCTCTCTCCATGAAGTTTGTGTCACAGAAGCTGTTTTGTTATAGTTCAAGAATGATTGGCATGGCGATGTCTTTCTTTACTATGGACACAATCAAAAAATGAAAAATCGCTTAATTTTTGAGATTCTAAAACATAGCCTATGCTTATGAAATCACGATGTAAATTACAAATTACTACTACAAAGAGTGTACAAAAAGAAACATAAATATATTTATTATTAGTTCCACAATCAGGGGAACACAATATTATTCAACTATGGAAAATTGAGCTGTAATTATCTCGCACACTGTCAGCTATATTTGAGCCTCTGGCAGACATGGTTCCAACAATTATGCTAACGATAAAGGAGCACCATGGTGAATGAATCGCTGTCCATGGTGAAACTTTTGTCAGTTGAATGAAGATGAAAATTTTAGTGAGCGACGACGTACGAATGACAAACGGTACTTTGTGGAATGAGGATACTTCGAAGTAATAAGATGCTTTCAATTTTTTCGTTTCACATTTTTCTACTCAAGTTGGTTGGTTTGGTGGCAACAGTCCCTTTAAAGTTTTGGAAGTAATGCTTCTTCGAATTACTACAGGGCGTCTACAATAGTTGGCACAGTGGAGCTCCAACCATTCCACGATGACAAAGCTGACCATATTTGTTCTTTCAGCAATCGCGTTAATAACCGGCAAGATCAATTTTCTTTCGAATCGCCATTACATGTATGTCGCATCGCTCTCCCCTCCTCAAACTCATCAAAAAATCTCAGTTTGGACAACAGACTATCAATCATCTCTTGATACTAAGAGCTCGCGGCTATCTTACGAATTCGAGGTTATGGATCGATGCACCGTGCGATCCATAATTGCGGGGAATACCGAAGTGACGAGTCATACAGTGGGCCAGGAAGAATCCAACCAGAAAAATGTTCTTAAGTATAATCTGAGCATGGTTGAGACGTTGCTAAAGTGGAATCCAAATGGCTCATTTCCGTCGAAATCTCAGGTCAGACGATCCTTAGAATTTGGCAAAATTCTCTTGTTCAACACAACGAGTGGTGTAGATGTCACGAACAACAAAACCGGTTTCGAAGAAAAGATACCACGTCATGATGATCAGGAAGATCGACGGAAAAATATTAGTGTAAGGCTTGAAGATTTGCAATCATACATAGGAAATGAAAAATCTAGGCTGGAGCTTGATTTTGTCTTAGTTCTGGTGCAACCAGTCTCGAGCCCTGATCGTTATCCAGCATCTGTGACGAAATACATGTTCCCACCTCACGAAACAATAGGGACAGTGCCCATTGTCTACGAAGATGATTACCTTGCTGTGCTTAACAAACCAGAGAATATGACTACTATTGGTGGTAAGAGTGGTAGTACTGGCACGGGACGATCTAACGATTTGCAATCGGTCCTAGGATTTCTATTGCGCCCGTCTCCAATTGATCCTACCTATTATCCGCGCCCAGTACATCGATTAGATCGTCGGACGAGTGGTTTGATTCTCGTTGCAAAGACTCAAAATAGCATGCGAACGCTATCTCGTGCATTCGCTGACCGCGTTGTTACAAAGGTCTACTCAGCGCTAGTTTTCGAACGAAACCACGACTTGTCCGCAAGGCTTGGTGGAGTATCTTCTTCTGACAGTGCCAAGGCCTGGCTAGTTGTTGACTATCCGATTGAAAAGCAAGAGGCTGTTTCAGAGATACGTAGGGTAACAGAACCAATTCTTTCGTCATCGTCCTCGCTTCAGGGAAAAGAAAAATTAGATCGCAATGACGATGATGAAGAAAATTCCTCTGTCGCGTTTTCGCTGGTGGAGATTCGGCCGAAGACAGGCCGAACTCATCAAATTAGAAGACATCTATCTTATTGTTTGGGAATGCCTATTGTAGGAGATTCAAAATATGATGGAGGAGCCAGGCATTTAAGAATAAACGGGATGTATCTTTGCTGTCATCATTTGAGATTCCCTCACCCTAATCAAAACATAAGTAGAGAGAATGTCGAGAATCCTCCGAAGAGATTGCCGTATGCCATCGTGAAATGGATCGATAACAAGAATGGGAATAAGAATGATTCGTTTCGGAAAAGTTCTAGTAACATCGGCAAAGAATTGAGTATTCGTATTCCACTTCCCAATAAATATAGGCAATGGACAAATTGAAGTATACCACCGAAATATACATCTAGACTTTCTTAGCTTATCCATAATAGTATGATGCTTTCATAGATATTTTTATTGAAAATTTGTTAAAAGGTTTTATTAGTAAATGCGAACCGCAGTTCGCAAGGACCATGTAGGCCCACGTTGTCACTATGTGTGAATGCTTTTGAATGTTGTTGGAAGAAATTTCGTTTCGAAATTCCTCGACTCTACACTAAACTCGTAAATCTGATCATCTTCTTAATATCTTCAAACAAATAGGAATCAAAACCAGCAAGTATACTCAAGAAAATGGACGACTTATTCTAGAATAATTTTGCTTCGATGTTTTATGATTATGTATGTTTATGAAGTGGTAGTTATGTACCAGCACAAAGGCTCCGTTAGAAATCAAATATTATCTGGCGGTAGGATCGTTCAAGTTCTTCTAATAGAGCACACTCTTTGCGGTCTCGAATTTGGTTATCTGGGTGACGCGAAAAATCAAATTCCAGGTTCAATTCGTCGTATCGATCCTGTTCTATGGGATGAAATGTGACCCCTTCGAAATCTACAGGCTCTATAATATTGCCGGAGCTAATATCTAGCCTCGCAAGTATAGCTTTATCGCTATCAATCGATCCTTCGGAAACCCTTCTTGTCATAGGGCTGAATCTAGGTGAGATCAGCGGCGTTCTTTCCACCTTGGATAATTCATTTGGGACAATAGTAGGCTTTGCAGTCTTGACAACATCCAGCCGAGGTACTCTCTTCGTTCGTTGTCGTCTCAGATGAGAACATTCATTCGGACGACTTCGTAGAAATTGTTTGTGATGATATGCTCCTTTGTGTGGGCCGCTCTGAACCCTTTCGAAGCCCCAGAGGTTCAACTGTCGTTGAAAGGACTTGTATTTTGTTTGCTTAAAATACAATGGAAGGATCTCAGAGACAAAGACAGGAACATTGTGAACCTTGAAAGCTGTTCCGTCAGATACCCACGACACTATCTTATCCTCGTTAAGCGCTAAACATTTACTCAACATTTTGTGCAATTTCCATGGAAAGAGTAACGTACTTCCAGATCGAGATGGACTGTCAGTGATTGATCGTTCAGGATCAGGGACCATGCCTCTTTGTGGACTTGAAGATGGAGTTTCAATCATATTACTTGCTTTTTCGAAAGGAAAAGTGTAAAACTTCTACGATGTGTTTGTAAAACAAAATCTTTCGACATGACATTCTGTCACACTGAACAAACAGAAATACGACAAGAAAAACGAACTACGCTCTAGTGGATGGAACAGGAGATTGGAAAGATTCATCTCAGCCTAAATTTCTAAATTCTCAAAGAAAATTACATTTATACTTACACATTACCAAGTATCTAAAAACAAAACAATGAAATATACCTCGACAGAATTTTATTTCGAAGAAGTTCCGAAACGAAACGCGCGGAGCAACTTGCCACTTAAGGTCAGGGTGCCTCTGCTTAAGGGTTTTTCATTTTAATTATTGGAAAAATTCCTTCTGCAGTTCAGTGGGATCTAGTACTCCTGCCAATTCACATGACACCAGCTGTTCTTCTAAAACTAACTTGAAATGGTAACGTATGATGCACTTCTTGTCACTCAATTACTCCAGTGCAAGCATGGGCAAAAAAGAAATTACGATAATAGATGCAAGACAAAACGAATGCATGCGTTTTCAATTCAATGATCTTATTTATCGTATAGATTTCGACAAAAGCGAAAAGGAGGTGTAAAAAATCTACTACTTAGGCTCTAGATGATGTCGAAGTAAACATTCGTTGTCACAACATCTCAATCATTTTTTTCTATCTATGTGTCAGGAAAAGACAGATCAAACATAGCTGTGAGAAATCCACCATGGAGATTGTTTTTTGAATACTGTACAGCATCAACATTACTCGGATATGTTTTCATCGTCAATTATATTCCGATGTCTCTATCTACTATTTTTGGTTGAGTTCGTATCATCATTGTAACGCCTGTCTGTCAGCTTGACCTATATTTCTCAAGAAATATAATTAAACGCAGATGTTCGTTTGAGTTTCTTACCTAAGTTTACCCCTCAGTCAAACACATCAATTGGTTCTGCAATAGTCTTTCATTTTACCCCATTTATTTGAATTCAAATTGGATGAGCCACCGCTTATTACTTGTGCAACTAGGAAAAGGAGGATAGTTATGAATCGAAGCAGAAAGCCATGAGACCAGACAACACAATGAGAAAACACACGAACACAACAAATATTCATAGAATTTCATTTTAGGTGGAGTCACGCGCAAAAAGTTATCGTCAATTTCTGACGACCTATCATTGTCTATTTTTGAAGCAATCATCATACTCCAATGAATTCATATGATGCCCTGCCATGTTGCATTTCATACGATAAGCAGCCTACTAAACAAGACGACAAAACTCACCTCACTGAGCACTTCTCGTGTAATGAACTAAAGCCACGTGCTGCCGTTTTGGGCCACCATCATTTGGTCTTGCATGATACACCCCTCTAAATCATCCTATAATATATAGCAATCCGATGTTCATCAACGGTATCGATCTCAAGTGAGCGAGATTTTTTCGGTACCCTCTTTTTTGGCCTCGCGAAACATATCGTGAGCCTCTTTCCATGCGTCGAGAAACTCCTTCGAGGCGCCACCGTTCGAACCAGCATTTTCGCCACCGCTACCCCGGACCACACTCATATCGACCTCAGAAAAGCTCATCGTTGGACGGCGCCACCAAATCGATAGGCCCTGCATCGGTACGGCCTTTGGCAGCGTGATGACCAGGAACCGGTGCTCGCTGTCAATTACCATCACGGTCCAGTCAATTATGCCCTCGTCGCTGTCCTCTTCTGTCAGATGTACATGATGGGGGAGATCTCCCTCTAACAAAACCACTGATGCCGTCGAAAGGCATTTAAGCTTGGGCTTGTTCTGTCCGACGGCCGTGAACCGTTCGCCGTAGGGAAGAATTCCCTCGACAGACACCGATTGAACCTTTTCCCCCACCCTTAGTTCCACACGAAGGAATACCGTATACCGGTCTTGTGCCCAATAAAGCTTACGTTTAGCACTATTTCCGTCGTTGCTTACTTCTAGGAGACCACCGTGGTCGGTCCACGATGGTGATACACCGTCGCCAATTTTAGTAGATCTTGGTTTAGAATCTGGTGTCAGCGTTTCTGCCGAAGAAACAAATACCGAATCGTTCTTTTCTCCCCGTCCCCCGAAGGTAATTTTGCTCGGAGCATCCAGGCGAGTTACACAAGGTGCCGTCGTTTTTTCGTCCTCATCCTCGCTGCTGTATGCATCAAGATTGTCCCACTTGGAGTAGTCGATCGGCATGGTTGTTCGGTGGCAGCACGGCTGTCTTCCTCTCACGAAAATCGAATCATTTGTTCTCGAAATGCTATCTCTGCGATTTCCCGAGAACGAATTGGAGTTAACCGAAGATTTAAAATTTTGTGACTTGTGCGGAACGAATCTCCAGAAAGAATGGTGTTGAAGCGTGAAAGCAGTGATATACGGACAGACCAGACCATCAGTCACGAATCCAAGATCACTCAGACTTCTCCGAGAACTCATTTTTACCATAGAATGGTTTTTTCGAGAGGTTCCATAATGTTAGACGAGCTAAAAATATCAGAGCACCATAGTTTCAACAATCAAAGGAATTCTTCTATAATACTAAATTTGCGTGATAAGTACAAGATAAGAGAAAGATCACACGCCAATCCTAGGCAAGGATAAACGAGGGTATTTTGAAGACACAAGCTATAATATTCGATCAGCATTCTGGTATCCCATGACTAAAACTTATTTCTATTTTATTAGGTATTTATTCCATTTTTTGTGACGCTGCAACTTCATTGCGAGAGTGACACTATGTTTTTTATTTTGGTGCTTCACAAAGATAACAATCTGCAAAGTAATCAAAATTTTCGATTTGTTTCACAAAGTTGGAAATGGATGCCCATCCACCGACGCCGACACCAAAAATGAAAAGACTTCCAGCCAAAGACCAGTTTAAGAAGCGCACCCAATGAAGCTTGGCCCATGAGGGTAGAGGTTTTGCCACACCAACCGTGTCGTTTTCGTTCTTAAAGACCAAGTTGAAGGCCACGAGTGGAATGATGTAGGTGCTGAAAGACGTGGTGAAGGCACCTAAGACTGAATTGATGGCGCCAAAGAAGGGAAAGGCTACGGCAATCAACACAATGCAACCGCATAGGGGAAGACGGTAAATGACCCTGGTCGAGAACCGTTTGTCATGAATCTTCAATGTCTGTTCCCACATGTGAAAGAACGGACCGATAAACAACCCAAAAGCAACAAGTTGGTGGATCGACATCATCACGATGCCAAAATCTCTGGCAAAGCTTTGAGGATACATATTGAATGAATTTGGATTGTATCGTGAGACACCGCCAAACGTGTGATAGGCGGACACTGCATTTGGCAAGGTAAGACTGAAGACATATATACTGTACCATATATTGAAAAGAAAGGCGACAAAAGTGAGTTGCTCTGAACAGTGTAGAATGAATCAGCGGACTACGACGGCTG
>Ga0209503_10001395_pt1 | contig 12467 bp, 11 predicted proteins | sample SouAtlMetagenome_2_FD_187448 | JGI IMG/M metagenome (GOLD analysis project Ga0209503, IMG submission 187448) | Marine eukaryotic phytoplankton communities from Atlantic Ocean - South Atlantic ANT15 Metagenome (SPAdes) (version 2) | ecosystem: Environmental > Aquatic > Marine > Oceanic | place... | reverse complement strand
CTTAGAGGTTTCTAAAATCATTTTAAAATCCTCAACCGAGAAGCTCAATGTTTGACTTACCGAAGTAACTGTTGAGATCAAAAGGGTTTCATCAACTTTATTAGCATCAAATTTAACCGTCGCCATTTCTTCTTTGAAGTTTACGCTTGCTCTGGACATTCCATCTAATTTGGATAATTTATTTTCAATGGCTCTTGCACAACCCATTTCGCAACTCATTCCTTTGATGGTGAAAGTCGCGGTAGCATAATTTAGCACATTAGCTTGCGGTGTTTCAATATGGCTTTGAGAATTGGCGGTCTCAACTGAAATAATTTCGGCTTCTTTATTTTGTTTACAATTCAGTATTAAAACTAAGATAGAGACAAGTGGGACTGTAAGTTTAAGTACTTTGATAATTTTAAATTTAGGATTCAATCAAATTTAATATTTTTTTGGCACACTTTGTTATAATTTACCTCAATTTTGTCATCTCAAATGATTGTCATGTCAAATAATATTAAAAAATGGGTTTTCCTTTTGCTACTTTCCTTTATTTGGGGTAGCTCTTTTATTTTGATTAAAAAGGGGTTGTTGGGCCTTACGCCTTTACAATTGGGGAGTTTTCGGCTTGTGCTCTCGGCGCTTATTATTTTTGCATTCGGATATAAATCTTTGAATGGACTGAAGAAACCCCAATGGAAGTGGTTGGTCCTTTCAGGCTTTTTGGGTAGTTTTTTCCCTTCCTTTTTATTTGCTTACGCAGAAACTGAGGTGGACAGTACCATCACCTCTATTTTAAATTCTTTAGTTCCTTTAAATACCGTTGTCTTGGGTTTTGTGTTATTTAAAATTAAATCGAATCTGTTTCAGGTTGTAGGGGTTATCCTTGGATTTATTGGAGCGGTTCTTTTGATTTTGGAGGGTGCAGCCTTGAACCCCACTCATAATTATAGATACTCAGGTCTTATTATTTTGGCTACATTGATGTATGCAGCCAATGTCAACATCATCAAGCGTTATCTCAATGAGGTACGCCCGTTAGCGATTGCAATGGCTAACTTTGTGGCTATTTTTATTCCTGCTTTTGGGGTGCTCATTTTTTCTGGAGGTTTGAGTCATGCAACCTTGTCCAGTCCAGCTTTTTTACCCGCATTGGGCTGTGTTTTTCTGTTGTCAATTTTTGGTACTGCGCTGGCCAAAATACTTTTTAATACTTTGATTCAAATTTCCAATCCTGTTTTTGCCTCATCGGTAACTTATTTAATGCCTTTGGTAGCCCTTTTTTGGGGGATAATCGACGCTGAAATTTTTAATGTTTTTCAAGGGGTTGCCACACTCATAATTTTGAGTGGCATTTATTTGGCGAATAAAAAATCCAAAAAAAAAGACCGCTAGAGAGCGGTCTTTTTTAAAATTATTTACACTGAATGTTATTTGAAATCGGCTTCAGTGACTCCAGAATTTACCACAACCTCTGAGGCATTAAATCCAAAAACTTGTGGACCTGCTGTAATTTTTCTGCCAAAAGGAATCATAACACCATCGACAGCTCTATAGTCTGAGTGTACTGTTATGGTCGTGACACTTTGCCCTTGAGCTTCTTCTGTAGCTTCTTCTCTTAACAGCAATCCTGAGTTTGCGTCGTAATAGCGAAAAGATTCACTATCGCCTTTGACTTTAATTTTATAAACATCGGTGCCTTCTAAATCCGATAGGCTCATGAGTTCAATCTCATCTGCAGTGTAATGCGCTTCTGGGAATAAACCTTTTTGACTGGCTTGTTCTGCAATATCCTCTTCGCTCATGGGTTGTTTCATACCTTGTTGTTCGGCATAGCCAGTAGTCCCATCAAACTTTTGTTTCATAATGGTTCCCATGCCCGCAATGCTCATTTCCATGGAACTTTTATTGGGTGCCATAGATTTTATTACTGCAGTGGGTTTGAAAGGTGCCCCTTCAATGGTTACTTCGGCATTAAACAGCATGGTTTGTACAGATTCAACTGCCGCATTTCCGCCAATGGCCTCAATATAAGACGCCATAACAGAAGATGCTGTTACCCCTTCAGGAATTGGTTTTGAAAATTCTGGTTTATCTACAGGGTTGGCATACTTATCAAAATAATTGATTGGAATACCAAGCTTTTCAAGATTAGCAACCACTTCACTTCCTTTTCCTACGACAATAAAACGTGCATTGTCAGCTGTAAAATATTTATTAGCCACACGTTGAACATCTTCAATAGAAACTGCGTTGATTTTCTCTAAGTAAGTAGCGTAAAAATCTTCAGGTAATTCATTGATTTTTGTGCTAATGGCATATTGGGCAATGGTACTTGGGCGTTCTAAAGCCAACACGAAATCACCAACATATTTTGCTTTTGCATTAGCTAGAGCAGAAGCTTCTACAGGTTCTGATTGGAATCGTTTGATTTCTTTAATAGTTTCAACTATTGCGCTATCTGTTACGGCATTTCGTACGGCAGCTCCCGCAGAAAACCTTGATATATACTTATCTGTTCCAACTGATGAACGCGCTCCATAAGTCCAACCGTTTGCTTCACGTAGATTCATGTTCAAGTAGCTGTTAAAGCCACCTCCAAAAATCTTATTGGCAATCAAAACAGCATGGTAATCGGGATCACTCATTTTAAGTTTTACATTGCTAGTAATAGAGATGTTAGATTGTACAGCATTCGGCATATCCACGAAGTTGATTTCTAGTGCTTCAACATTTTGGTTTGCCTCTGGCACAAAGGAACTGATATCACTTGCTTTCTTCCATTTCCCAAAATATTTTTTGATGCGCTTGTACACCTCTTTAGTATTAACATCACCAATAACGACAAGGTAGGCGTCATTTGGTCCAAAATACTTGTTGAAGTACGATTGGATGTCGTCAAAACTGACACTGTTAACGGTCTCTTCAGTAACAAATTCACCATAAGGGTGTTCAGTTCCGTAAGAAAGGGCTCCTCCAACACGACCCGCGACGGCATCAACACTTTTAGCTTGAGATCTTAAACCTTCTAATAGTTTTTCTTTTTCTTTATCAAATTCTTCACTAGTTAAAAGCGGATTCATTGCAGCATCTGCTAATAATTGTAAAATTCGATCGCTGTATTTCGTTAGTGAACTGGCGAAACCACCACTGAACCCAAAGCTTAAGCGAGCACCCAAGAAATCAACTTCTTCGTTGAAGTCGTCTTTTGAAATATTTGTAGTCCCGTTTCCTAACATAGACCCCAGTAAAGAGGTTACGCCTGCTTTGTCTCCTTCAATGATTGGGTCTCTATCGATAGTAAGGTTGTAAGAAACACGAGGGAGTTTGTGGTTTTCAACAATAAGTATCTTTAACCCGTTTTTTAGTTCATATTCTGTTGGCTTTTCTAGCGAAATTTTTGGTGCAGGACCTGGTTTGGGTTGCTGGCTACGGTCTATTTGTGCTGTGATACTTACTGTCACAAATAAAAAGGCAAGAATTGTATAAAATTTAGTTTTCATAGGAATGTCTTTTTTTGAATTATTCTTGTGCAGGCTCTGGTAAATACTCCAAAAGCAGGCGTTGATTTGCGTTTAAATACTTATTGGCAACTGCTTTTATTTCTTCACGTTTTATGGACCTGTATATGTCAATTTGATTATTGATGAGATTGGTGTCTCCATATAGCATGTGGTAACGAGCCAAAGAATTGGCAATGCCCTCAACGCTAGAATTTGAGCTTACAAAGTCATTTTCAAATTTATTTTGAATTTTCTGATAATCTCTTTCAGAAATAAGCTCAGATTTTAATTTTTCTATTTCTTCATCCATTTCTTCAACCAAAGTATCTAGAGAAGTATCGCCCAGTGGTAATCCAAACAGGATATAAAGACCGTAGTCTTCTTGACTAAAGTTGATGGCTCCTGCTTGGAGTGCAATTTTCTTATCATCTACAAGTTTTTTGTAGAGCTTAGAGGTCTTTCCGTCACTTAAGTAAGTTGAAATCATATCCAAGACGTAAGAATCTCTATCTTTAAAAGATGAGGTTCTGTACGCTGCCATGATGGCTGGTATCTGAATATTAGCGTCATACGCTTTTGCACGGATTGGTTCTGTAATGGGATCTTCTTTAGGGAAGTCACGAACGATATCCTCTCCACGTGGAATAGGGCCAAAGTAATCTTCAATCATTTTTTTGACCGATGGAACATCGATATCTCCCGCAATCACCAATGTTGCGTTGTTTGGAACATAATATTTTTTGTTGAACGCTTGAAATTCTTCTAGAGTTGCAGCATCCAAATGTTCCATTTTTCCAATAGTTGTTCCTTTATACGGGTGCTTTTTGAACATGTGTAATTTCACATTTTCTAGAAATTTTCCGTAAGGACTATTGTCTACCCTTAATCTTTTTTCTTCCTTAACTACTTCGTTTTGTGTGTCAACACCTTCTTGGTTGATTACAGGGTGTAATAGGCGCTCAGATTCCATCCAGATGCCCAACTCAACGTTATTGGAAGGGAAAACTTCGTAATAATAAGTGCGATCGTCTGTTGTGTTTGCATTATTACTTCCTCCGTTAGATGTAACTATAGTAAACCATTCTCCTTTTGGGATATTTACAGTACCTTCAAAAAGAAGATGCTCAAAAAAGTGCGCAAATCCAGTGCGTTCTGGGTTTTCATCTTTTGCACCTACGTGGTACATGACAGAAGTTGTCACCACTGGAGCAGTATTGTCTTGATGAAGAATAACGTGCATACCGTTTTCTAAATCATATTCGATATAATCTACTTGCTGTGCATTTGAATTTGAATTGCAAAGCAGCAGTCCAGTAAATAGTAATAAAATCTTTTTCATATTGATGTAAATTAAATGTGTGAGTAGGACGTTGTATTCAACAATTTGTTACAACGCGGGACCAAATATAAATAATTAATTCATTTTTCTTTGGATACATGCATTAAACAATGCGATAAAATAGTTTGTAAATTAATTTTTTAAAATTATATTTGCACCCGCCTTTTAAGAATATAAAAAAGGCATTTATAAAATAATTAATAAAAAACGTAACGCTATGTACGCAATTGTAGAGATAGCAGGGCAACAATTTAAAGTTGAAAAAGACCAAAAAGTCTTTGTCCACCGTTTGCAAACCGAAGAAGGAAAAAAAGTCGCTTTTGACAATGTTCTTCTTTTGGCAGACGGCGATAAAGTCATAGTAGGCGCCCCGGCTATAGACGGTGCTCAAGTAGGAGCCAAAGTCTTAAAGCACCTTAAAGGTGACAAGGTGATCGTCTTCAAAAAGAAACGACGCAAAGGATACAGAGTTAAAAACGGCCACCGCCAAGCTTTAACGGAAATCCAAATTGATAATATTTTGGCTTCTGGTGCAAAAAAAGCAGCACCAGCAAAAGCAGCTTCAAAGCCCGCTGCTAAAGCCAAGCCTGCTGCTCCAAAAGCAGCTGCAAAACCTGCAGCAAAAAAAGCAGTTGCTCCAAAAACGGAATCAGCATCACAAGATTTGAGCAAAATGACAGTTGCACAACTCAAAGAATTAGCAAAAGCAAAAGGAATCACAGGAATATCTGCCATGAAAAAAGCAGATTTAATTGCGGCCTTAAGCTAAACGTTTAACATTATAAAATTGAAATAATATGGCACATAAAAAAGGAGTCGGTAGTTCGAAAAACGGTAGAGAGTCAGAATCGAAACGCTTGGGCGTTAAAATTTTTGGTGGACAAGCTGCTGTAGCAGGGAACATCATTGTAAGACAGCGCGGTACTGCTCACAACCCCGGAGAAAACGTCTATGCTGGTAAAGACCATACCTTGCACGCTAAAGTGGATGGACTTGTTAAGTTTGAAAAGAAGAAGAATAATAAATCTTATGTTTCTATTGTTCCTTTTGAAGCCTAATTATCTTTTGTAAGAAAATAAAAAAGCCTCGATTATCGAGGCTTTTTTTATGCTATTCGTTTAATTATTGAATTAATTTTTCGTAGGCCAGGCGTTTGTCCCCATTCATTAAGTAGATTACACCACAATAGCTGTATTTTGACGCTTTAAGTAATTTTTGCATGCTATAGTTCTCTTCGTGGGTATCAATACGCATGCTTTTTATATTTGATTTTGCAAGCATTGTTTCAAACGCGTTGAAAATAAACTTTGCAATTCCTTTTCTTCTGTAACTTTTTGAAACTGCCATGCGGTGAATAACGCCATATTGCGTTTGTTCCGTGGTTATCCAATTCCCATCGATTTTTGAATACGTTGGCTCACCCTTTATTGAAAACATCGCTGTTGCGACTGGAAACCCTTTGGCGTCTGTTAAGAGGTAGCTTTCCATGTTTTGAATATCACCAAGTAAAATGCTCTTTGTGGGGTAGCCGTTTTGCCATTGATCAATGTTTTGAGATGCCAATAAATCTTGGGCGTCCTTTATGATTTCAACGATGAGTGGAAGGTCCTCTTTTCTAGCCTTTATAAGTTTCATTGTATTTAAAACCAATTTTCACAAAAAAAGCCAAAACATATGTTTTGGCTTTTTTGTTTTGAATTTAGTAGCGGTAGTACTCTGGCTTGTAAGGGCCTTCTTGTTTGACACCAATATAATCAGCTTGATCTTTTTTAAGTTCTGTGAGTTCAACCCCAATTTTTTCCAAGTGTAATTTAGCTACTTTTTCGTCCAAATGCTTTGGCAGCATGTAGACCTTATTTTCGTAAGACTCCTTATGGTTCCAAAGTTCAATTTGCGCCAGTACTTGATTGGTAAACGAATTACTCATTACGAAGCTTGGGTGTCCAGTTGCACACCCAAGATTTACAAGACGGCCCTCTGCCAGTACAATGATGTCTTTACCATTGAGCGTGTATTTGTCTACTTGAGCTTTGATTTCATCTTTTGTATGACCGTAATTCTCATTGAGCCAAGTCATATCAATCTCATTGTCAAAATGGCCAATGTTACAGACGATAGTCTTGTCTTTCATGGCTTCAAAGTGCGCTCCATTTACAATGTCTTTGTTTCCAGTTGCAGTCACTACAATATCCGAAACAGCTAAAACAGTTTCTAATCTCTTGACCTCAAAACCATCCATTGCTGCTTGTAGGGCACAAATAGGATCAACTTCAGTAACAGTTACGATACTGCCAGCACCTCTAAAAGAAGCTGCTGTTCCTTTGCCCACATCACCATAGCCACAAACTACGACGCGTTTTCCAGCCAGCATGGTGTCCGTCGCTCTGCGCACGGCATCTACGGCACTTTCTTTACAACCATATTTGTTGTCAAACTTACTTTTTGTAACAGAGTCATTTACGTTAATTGCCGGCATGGCCAAGGTGCCATTTTTCATACGTTCGTACAAACGGTGTACGCCAGTGGTTGTTTCTTCACTAAGACCGTTGATTCCCGAAACCAGTTCTGGGTAGTGGTCAAAAACAAGATTGGTCAAGTCGCCGCCATCATCTAAAATCATATTGAGTGGTTTGCGGTCTTCTCCAAAAAATAGGGTTTGCTCAATACACCAATCAAACTCTTCTTCATTCATGCCTTTCCAAGCATAAACAGGAATGCCAGCCGCCGCAATGGCCGCCGCTGCTTGGTCTTGTGTGGAAAATATATTACAAGAGCTCCAAGTGACTTCAGCACCAAGTGCGATCAGTGTTTCAATAAGAACTGCCGTTTGAATCGTCATGTGAAGGCAACCTGCAATGCGCGCGCCTTTCAGCGGTTGGCTATCTTTATATTCTTCACGAAGGCTCATCAGTCCTGGCATTTCGGCTTCAGCCAATTCAATTTCTTTACGGCCCCAGTCAGCTAAGGATAGGTCTTTGACTTTAAAGGGTACATAGGGTAGGGTCTTCACACGCATATTATATTTTTTAATTTTGAGCTCGTTTGGAATAAACACCCAAAATAGTGTAATTTCGTTCTAGTTATTATTTGGTGCAAAGATAACCATTAACTTTTTAATTCTTTCAATGCCACTTTATAAATCTCTTGATGTCAACTCACAAACTCATGTTAAAATTTGGCATATCTCAGAGCCCTTGGATGCTTTAAAAGCATCTCTTAATTTAAAAAAAGAGAGTTTAGAGCGTGTTAATGCCATGAAAAGTGAACTTCACCAACGCGGATTTCTATGTGTTCGAAAGCTTCTGAAAGCCTTTGGCTACACAGACCAAGATTTATTTTACGACAATTCGGGCAAGCCCCACCTCAAAGACGGACATTTCATTTCAATTACGCATTCATATAATTATGCAGCGGTGGTGGTTAGCGGTTGCCCAGTAGGTATTGATATTGAAAAACAACGCCATAAAATTCTCAATATTGCTTCGAGATTTATCGGCTATGAGTCTCATTATCTAAATGAAAATTCAGACAAATACATTCAAAAATTGACATGGATTTGGTGCATTAAGGAATCCTTGTACAAATTGTACTCCAAATCTGGAATTTCTTTTAAAAAAAATTTTTTAGTGTTGCCCTTTGGGTCTGAAAAAAACACCACCAAGGTTTGGATTTTGGAAGGCGGAAGACGCCTAAATTATGAAAGCCTATTTTTTGAATTTGACGGATTTGCATGCGCTATTACCACAACTGAAGCATGAAAGAAATTATTGATTTTTTTAGTGCTCCTTATACCGGCGTAACGGCATTTCATATAACTCTTGAAATTGTGGCTGTATTCTTTGGAATTGCAAGTGTTTTGTATGCCAAAAAAGAAAACATTTGGGTGTTTCCCACAGGGATTATCAGTACCGTATTGTATGTTTACATCTGCTATCAATTTACACTTTATGGTGACATGATCATCAACCTTTATTACACGCTCATGAGCTTTTATGGTTGGTATGTTTGGAATCATAAAACTTCAGGGCAAAGCATTGAAATCACAACATCCAATCCCTTAGACATGCTAAAAGCCCTCGGCATTTTTATCAGTACAGCAGCCTTTGTTGTTGGCGTTTATTTATATTATGATCGTTTTGATCGCGTAACAGATTATTTTGACACTTTTACCAGCGGGATTTTCTTTTCTGGAATGTGGCTCATGGCCCATAAAAAAATAGAACATTGGATGTTTTGGATTTTGGGGAATTTGATTTCTATTCCTTTATATTTCGTTAAGGGCCTAGGTTTTTCAGGCCTGCAATTCACAATATTTTTAGTTTTAGCAATACAAGGCTATATTGAATGGAAAAAACACTTGAACAAATAACAGCAGACTGCATTAAGGTTGTGCTTTATGGTCCGGAATCTACGGGGAAATCAACCCTTTCAAAGGCCTTGGCAGAATATTATAAAACCGCTTATGTACCAGAATACGCGAGGTCGTATTTACAAGTCAAATGGGACCAGCATAGGACCATCTGTGCCAAAGAAGATTTAGGCCCCATTGCCTTGGGTCAAATGCAATTTGAAAATGAACGCCTTCGAAAAGCCAATAAGTTGCTTATTTGCGACACTGATCTACTGCAAACCAAAGTTTATTCTGAAGTCTATTACAATGGTTATTGCGACCCAAAAATTGCATACTACGCCATAAGAAATACTTATGATTTGTATTTCTTATGCGCTGCGGACATTCCATGGGTTCCCGATGATTTGCGAGACAAGCCCAATGAAAGGGATCAAATGTTTTCGGCATTTAAAAAAGAACTCGAAAAACAAAACCTTCCCTATGTATTACTTAAAGGGTCTCATCAAAATCGTATGGATATCGCCACCAAACACATTGATGCTTTGCTTGATCAAAACAAAAAATAAAATGTACTTCCATTTAAACCATTGGAAAAAAAATTAAATATTGTTGGCACAATATTTTTTTGTGATGTAAATTTGTTACGTTCTCAATAAAGGGGTGCCGCAAGGCTGAGATCACACCCATTGAACCTAGAACAGGTAATGCTGTTTAGGGAAACAAGAAGCAGTAAGTGCTTCAAATTATTACACCAATTTATAATAAAGAATAATCACCTCTTTTTATTCGATTCTTAAAAAAATCGCATGAAAAATTACATTCTTTGTCTTGCATTTTTAGCACTGTCGTATACATCGCTTATCGCCCAAGACACACAAACACAAGATTCAACAGCAACACAAAATCTCGATGAGGTGCTTGTCAAAGCAGTCCGTGTTCAGCCAAACGCGCCAATCACCCATTCTAATGTCACAAGAAAAGACATTGCAAAGCGTAATTTGGGGCAAGACATTCCGGTACTTTTAAATTACTTACCCTCTGTGGTTTCCTCATCAGATGCCGGAGCAGGCATTGGCTACACTTATTTAAGAGTCAGAGGTTCAGACGCCACGCGTGTCAACGTCACCATCAACGGAATTCCCTATAATGATGCGGAGAGTCAAGGCACTTTTTGGGTGAATCTTGGAGATTTTGCATCTTCGGTTGAAAGTTTACAATTACAACGCGGGGTAGGAACCTCCACCAATGGTTCTGGAGCTTTTGGCGCCAGTTTGAATATTTTAACAGATGCCATCTCACAAGAGGCAGGAGGTGAAATTTCCAATGCTTTTGGTTCTTTTGGAACACGAAAACACACAGTGAAATTTTCTACTGGATTGCTTGACGATCATTTTGAATTTGCTGGACGTTTGTCTAAAATTTATTCCGACGGCTATGTTGATCGTGCCTTCACAGATTTAAAATCTTACTTTTTGCAAGGAAACTACATCGACGACAATACCATTGTCAAAGCCATTACCTTTGGGGGTAAAGAAAAAACATACCAGTCCTGGTATGGATTGGATAAAACCCAATTAGAAGAAGATCGTACGCAAAACCCTTACACCTACGACAATGAAACAGATAACTATTGGCAAGACCATTATCAGTTGCATTGGAACGAAACTTTGAACTTTAACTGGGCAACCAATATTGGCTTGAACTACACTCGTGGTAAAGGCTATTTTGAACAGTTCAAAGATGAGCGCAGCGCAGCGGATTACAACAACCTTATCAATGATGACAGTGATGTCATTGTCCGCCGATGGTTAGACAATCACTTTTATGTGGTCAATGCCAATGCGACTTATCAAAAGAATGGCCTTGAAATTATCTCGGGGATTTCTTACAGTGACTACACCAACGATCACTATGGGGAAGTTATATGGGGCAGTGATTTGGCGGCAGGAACTTCCATTAGAGACCGTTATTACTTGAGTATTTCGGACAAAACAGATTTTAGTGTATTTTCAAAAGCGACTTTTAAGGTCAATGATAAATTACAAGTCTTTTTGGACCTTCAGAATAGATTTGTCAATTATACGACGACAGGGTTAACCTCAGAGCGCGTACCAATTGATATTGATGCAAATTTTAGCTTTTTCAATCCAAAATTAGGGCTTACCTATGATTTGAATCCAAACAATAGTTTGTATGCCTCCTATGCTCGCGCCAATAAAGCGCCCAATCGCAATGATTTTGAAAGCAATGCTACAGATGTAACTCATGAAGAACTCAATGATTTTGAATTGGGATGGCGCCACCAAAGTGAGCGCCTGCGACTCAATGCCAATCTATATTATATGCGATACAATAATCAGTTGGTTCTTACAGGAGCATTGGACAATGTGGGGGAGTATTTAAGAGAAAATGTTGATAAAAGTTACCGCTTGGGATTGGAAGTGGATGCTAATATCGCTTTAAACGATGAGTTTTCATTAAATTCTAATTTTGCTTTGAGTAAAAACACAGTTCAAGATCTGCTAATAGATCGTGATGGAGCACTTCAGAATTTTGGAGACACCAACATCGCTTTTTCTCCCAATGTCATTAGTACAAACGCCATTGAGTATGCTCCCGATGCTAAATTTAGAACCGCTTTGATTGGAAAATATGTTGGGGAACAATACATGAGTAACACGGATAACGAAGCCTCTAAACTAGATAGTTATTTTGTGGCCGATCTAAATTTCAGCTACACGATAGATGTAAAGTCTGTTTTTAATTCTATCGTTTTCACAGGTATGGTCAATAATCTTCTCGATTTAGAATACGAAGATAGAGGCTATACTTACTTGGATACTTGGAGTGGCCCAACGGCCTCAGAAATCCAGGGTTATTACCCACAGGCCACTCGTAATTTTATTTTAGGTATGACAATGATATTTTAGAGAGAATGAAAACTCATAAAAAAACCGCAGTGAAGGCTGCGGTTTTTTATTTAAAGGTTTTTAAAATTAATTTGATATGAACAATTCATTGCCAATACGTTCTATAAAATAGGGCTTAAGACTGCAGCGCAGTTCTGGGTTTTGCAAGGGTTGGCCAGTGAATAAACTGTATCGACGCGTTTCATCGCAGCTGCTGTAGGCTTCAATGCCATCGATCATAAGAATGGAACATGCACCAAATGGTTCATTGGGATCTGCGGCATCAAAAGCCACATAGCCGACTCCTGTATTGTTAACAAACAGCCCACCATTACCTTCATTGGGCACATAAACAGGATTGTTTGGGAAGGTCAGCTGATTGT
>Ga0209503_10001393_pt1 | contig 12475 bp, 34 predicted proteins | sample SouAtlMetagenome_2_FD_187448 | JGI IMG/M metagenome (GOLD analysis project Ga0209503, IMG submission 187448) | Marine eukaryotic phytoplankton communities from Atlantic Ocean - South Atlantic ANT15 Metagenome (SPAdes) (version 2) | ecosystem: Environmental > Aquatic > Marine > Oceanic | place... | reverse complement strand
AAACTGTATCAATCACTACCAAATCACATAGAATCAGTTATCCCCATCATATCTCTTAGACCATATCGTAAGAGAGTATTTGACACCCTCTGTTATCTCTGTAGAAAGGTGTCCATGAGTGCATTGTCCAGGAAATAATATGCACTTACCTACCTCTATATCGCTATTAGAAACACCTTGTCTAGGGAACAGTAGTTCACCCCCTTTATACCCCTCATTTAACTTGATACTACCAGTCACTAAACTTGCATCATTATGTAATGGCAAACTCTTCTGAGTATCAGTTGCATACCGTATAATAAAGGCATCTCTCAACCCATACATGTGACATGGTTTCCAGTAGTCATACACTAACGAATACACACTATTCATCCAATGCTTTTCTAATGCTTCAAACAAATCTAACTTTCGTAGACGTAGTTCTTGACCTGGCACTTTATCGTAGGTTTCACTCTTCCAACTACCATACTTGTCTGCCATGTCTATCAACTTATCACACATATAAGGAGACATAAAATCTATGACTATCATATCATCGCTGATCTTCTCATAGTCATACGTTGGTATATAAACTATCGGACTTTTACCATACAGTTCTACATATAGCGATTCATATAACTCCTTCGCTTTCTCTCCTCCATTACCATGAAACACACAGTTAAAACATTTTGTCTTTGGATTATATAATTGCCCATTCTTTATAACCACACAAGGATCATACGATTGAAAAATATAACTCTCTAAATCTAAAACAATATCATAATGCCCTCGTAAGTATTGCATTTGATAATATAATTGGTCATCTTCATCGTCATGTAAAGGTTCACTCAGTAACCGCTTAAGTTCTGATACCCGACCAATGAATAACCCACTATTCAAATACTGAGAATCGGTGTCAGCGTAAGGGGTTAGGGTCTTATTTCTCTTTATAATTTCAGTCGCTAGCTCCTCGTCTGGCCAGCAGAATCGCTCGGAACTGAATATAATACTATGTTTAAACTCTAAGTATCTTCTTGTTATCTCATGTAGAGGAAACATTGTACTTGTAATACCTAAGAATACATCATAAGCATCTGAGAAAAAAACAACATCGTGATCTGGGAGCATACTGATATACTCTCTTAACTGATTAACTTTCTGACCTCCTCCCTGTTTATTCATATCGCCTCCCTCCCACTTTCTTCCAGTACCTAAGTTAACTACCTTATGATTGCTATACCCTGCCGATTGATACAAACGCTCACACTTCTTCTCATCCGTCCCTACTGTGATATGATGAGTATCAAAGTCAACAAAGTAATCATATCTACTATTGGTCGTTACATCACTACCTACACGACTCCTACCTTGAGATGTAATAGGTTGGTCAATGTATGCACATGGTTTTAAATCTTTTAATCGGGTTGGTAGGTATTCATCAACTGGAATAATATTCTTTCTTGCGGCATGATTGCATAATAACTTCGCTGCTTCAGGTGTTACTACATACGCCAACGTCCAGTAGGGATACTCAGGTACAACGACTACATCATCAATAGACGTACTCTCTCCCATCTCCTTCCATCCAAGGTAAATGAAATTATATGTCTCTAAAAGTGTAGTAATATGATCTTCATCGTATTTCTCTCCTATAATGGCATCATCTTCGTATATTATAAAAGGTTCATTGGATGAGATACACCTTTGCCACAAATTATAATGCGATAAAAAACACCCTACTTCACCATGAGTAAGGTGTGTATTCAGTATTGGATCAATCCAATCTTTATTTGTATCAAATCCCCTTTGTACTAAGTCAGGATATGTCAGTTCCTTACCATTGACACCATAAGATGTCTCATAGGTTATACTGGGGTTTGTCTCTTCAAATAACTTAAGTCGATCTGGTCGATTCTTTAAGTTAATCACATAGCGTTTCATTGAACATCAGAATAACGATTCTCTTGTGCCTTATACCCTGCATATAAATTCTTATCTTCATTACCACTAATGTCATCATATTGTGAGTAATGTTCGATCTCTCTTGTTCTCCTATTCTTCACATACTTTAATTGACACCAACAATCCTCATTGCATAACAACAAAGTATGAATATACCTATGCTTCATTGGTTTACCACTTGTATAAACACAATTCACTTTTGGTTTGATAGACGTTTCAATAGTAATATATCTACTAACTGGTTGCCATCCATCCTTTATTCTCTTTTGATTATCAACAGGATCACCCTTAAAGTAAACCCACCCTTCTTCTATGTCTCCACTTGGTCGATCCCAAATAACATAGTCATCTACCTGTGGTTCATACATTATGTCTCATTAATGGTGACGTTTGTTCCCTTACTTACATTGATTGTGACGTTATCACCTGTAACGTCTACCTGTCTCTTAGGTTTTTCTAATAGTTCTGCTGCCCTCTCTCTTACTGGTTTCTCAGGTATTGCTCTTAATGATTGTGGAGATATACCTTCATTTAAACCCCAATCTAACCATATCTTCGCTTGTTCTCTTGGTAGTTGTTGTGCCTTCTCATTCAGCAATTCCCATCCAGAGGTAGTCAATTCTTCTACTCTGTATGCTTTCTGAACATCACCTCTATCATTCTGAGTCAATTCATCCATACGATTTGGATCGTTGGGTCTAATTGGTTCCATGTTCCTTTCGCTAGTATCAAATTCAGGTCTAATTACCATTGTCCTAAGTTGTAAATGCGTCTATAATGTTTGAGTCGTAATCTTCTGCTAATTGCAGTTTTTGTGCCTTGATTACATTCGGCATGATTAATTCAATAAAGTCCTGATTAAATCCCTCCTCCGCAACAAGTAGTTCAAATGCTTCAGAATCATCCTTAGCAATAAGATTGACTACTCCACCATATTCGGATTGAGGAAAAGGAACCCAATAATCAATAATATACAAATATTTCATTTATCTATAATACCACTCTTCCTTTAGATTGTAAAGTTTGATGGTGTTCCTCTAACGTCTGTTTAATCATCTTTAACTTGTGCATAAGTTCAGGATGCCACTCCTCATTGATATAATCCTCTAAATGAGCAATATGTTCCAATGCAAAGTTTAACTTAGTGGCATCATTCATTTTCATAAAACAAACTCCTTCATATAATAATCATAATCAACTTGCATTTCTTTTGCCCTACGTTTATAATAGGTTTCATTGCACTTGCGAGTTGTCTCTCTTTTAATATATGCCAATTCCTCTACGGATGCGTGTTCCATAAAGGATTTGAAGGTTTTGATAAATTCCTCTATTTCTTCATCTGTCACGCTGTTAACCCTGCACCACCACTATATGCCTCCATTGCCTCCACATCAGTATCATACAACTTCATTGACCTTAAGGCATCAACTGTTAATTGCTCTTGAATGAGTGCTTGATCGTGATTCTCTTTATGTAAGAATTGATCTTCACAAATTTCTTCTAAATGATCCTGCAAAAGATTAAAAACTAAATCAAATTCATCTGACGTAAATGTAACTTGTTTCATTGGACTAAGTGCTGGTGATAACACTAATTATAACACTTTTATTCTTATTTGTCACTATGCTAACTTAGCAATGCCAATTATAATTAAAAATGATAGCATAACCACTACATCCCATCCTTTTGTTCTTATGAAATATGGAATACTTAAGAAGTTGCTAACCAAATACATTGCTGCACCTATTGTAGTGCTAACATGTAATACAATGAAATAGGATATAACGATCAAAAATGATCCAATTACCCTACTTAATGAGTCAAGTTTCAGAGTTGGCATGATCCTCATAGCGATAGGTTGCTATCTTTAAACATTCATATTCACTCAGATTAGGAAACTCATCCAATACCTGTTCATAGAGTTGCTCTTTAAGTTCATCATTACAAGGGTGTGACATAATAAAATCCTCCTTTAACCAATGTACTTCTTAGTTAACTCTTCAGTTAACCAATACTTCTCATAGTCACTATTCTCTTCCAAATATAAGTGACCTCCCATCCAATCTGCTTTTGATAAACATTCTTCTCTACTATCTGCATCTAATAAGTTATATTTTGCATACTTAGTATATGGTGCTTTAGAAGAATATGATAATGATTTGTAAACATCTCCAGTTTTAATATCAACAAAGCAGTTCACATCCGCTAACCTATATTCATTCTCACCTCTACAATATGATGATCCTTTCTTATATTCAGTTATCCTGAAATACTTTCTACCTTTAGTAACAACAAACTTCGTATGAGGTTCCCAAGTACCATTCTCTATCTCATCTAAATGCTTCTTTGCACCTTTACCAAATGATCTTTCCTCACCAAAGATTGATATATTTTTATTATAATGTTTTATATTATATTCTTTATGATCTTCCTCTAATCTATCTGCTAATTGATTAACATAACCATCAAGTTCTGTTGTTTGAATAACTCTCACTTGGTGGTTAGTTTCCCATAGTTTTAAGTCGTAAATACCATCCTTTAATGATAAATCACCTGTAATGTTAGTTTTTGTACCTTCATTTAATGTAATCATAATTAATCGTGGAAATTGGGAATAAAGGTTTCAAGCACTTCATAATGTCCATCAACTGCACCTTCAAGTTCTTCAAAAATGCGTTCAATTTCATCAGTAGTGCCTTGTCTATGTGCTACTATCTGAAGGTGATGTAGTATTGTGCTAATTTCACCTTCAGTTAATGCACATATTAATCTGGTATTGCTCATTATTGCCACCCATGTAAGTAATTGAAATATGATATGTTTAGGTAATCGTGATTATGCCATTGACCAATATCTTCAGGGGTTGCATCTTCAGGGCAAAAGATAAACTCTTCGCAAAAATACTCTGCACTAATGCCTCCCAGTTCATCACAGGCATGTAAAATCTCATCACATTGATTAGCGTCCATTGCCATTTCATCAACTAAGAAGTCAATGTCAGCAAAGATTTGATTAGAAGGGGTGTTCATGTTGCTAAGTCCCATAGGGTTTCAAAGGATTCAATCCATGTTACCTGTTCAGAGGTAAGTTCGGATTTGTTTTGCTCATCAGCAGAGACATAGGGTAGTCCCTGTTCTGTGAGGTAGTTTTCATAGACCTGAACTAACAGGTCTATTTCATCAAAAACTTTCATTTTTTGTAGGAGATTGCTGGATAAAGGTCGAACATGATGTCTCTTACTCTCTCACGATCTAAACTGTCACCATAACCCCAAGTTAACACAGTTGGATACTTTTCTATCTGTCTCCAGTATTCGTGAATTGCATCCTTGATTTTACTCTTAGTGCATCCATATACAGGATAAAGACCATCAACTACATTGTAGAATGAGTAGATGTAATCAATGAAATCTTCGATTGAACTGTGCATTGGGGAACTCCGTTGGTGATGTACCTATTATAAGGGTTGAAGGGATAGTTGCCTATCCCCATTGTGCCAGTTTAATAAGTGGCATACAGTAAACTCATTAACTCAAGATTCTCTGCTTTACTATATGCTCTATCGTAAGGTGTGAAGTCCTGAAAATCTTCAGTTCCTTCAGTCCTGTATGATAGTTGACCATCTTCAACATAGTAATCAATTACTACTTGGTCGATTGAGGATACAAACTGTTTCATTTTACTGTCCTCCATTAGTGAGGGCATACCCACCATTAGTGTAGGAACCCATTAGGCAATTACCGTAGCGTACTTCAGCGTAACCATACTCTTGAGAAAGATCAAGGCATAAACCCCAACAATCGTCAAGTGATACAAATGATGAGTTTTCATAAGGTGCTGATGGGCAATGGACTGAGTATCTCATTGGGGAACTCCGTTGGTGATGTACTTATTATAATGGTTGAAGGGACTGATAACAGTCCCAATGTGCCACTTATTATACTGTCACAGATGAGAATCCTATATGGTCAGGTAATCCATGACCACCCACTCCAGTTGCTCTTCTGCTACTGAGGCGTTGGAAGATTGAAATAACTTCAGTAAACTCTTCAATGGTAAGGTCATCACCCTCCCAATCTGCAACAGGTAAAGAGTTCTCAAGATCAGGTAACTCTGTTAGGAATGTTGGGGCAGATTGAAAAATACCGTTGCGGTCTATCCAAAAGGTGTGACCTACTTTGTCTGAATTAATCATTTTTCGGGGAAAATAGCATTGTGAACTTGGTCAATCACAGTATCATTGATTTCAATGTCCTGTGACTCTAGGTAATCAATACACATCTCAAAGTCAATAACAGGCATATCTTCATCAGATGTGACAACATAAGTGAGAAATGAATTAAGATCCATCAACTCGTCTTCTGTAAGTCCTGTAGTTGTGTTCATGGTGTGAATTGCTTACATTGTTATTATAACGAGTCCAGATCTCTTTTCTGGTGTGTATGTGCCACTTCTTTAACTGGCACAACCTCAGTCATTTTGGATACCAACTCAATGATATTGTGGGCATCCTGTTCCTCTTGTGGATTAAAATCTAACCACATTTGTTCTAAGCACCAAATGATTAGGTTTCTTTGATCTTCAGTAAATTTCATTGCTCAACCTCATAGGTTAATGGACTGAAATACATTGGATTGTTATAATAATCTGAGTTAAAATAACAATTAACTGAGTCAAATTGTAAATCTTTGAATGGAAATACCTCCTGTAATTGTAGGTACTCATCAACAGTCAATGTTTGTTTCATGGAATTAAATTACCCTCCTCATCATACCACGCATCAGTCACATTTTCAAGTTCTACTGGAGATTTCATGGTTGCTACCATACGATCAACACAATCTTTATAGTCATTACCATCAATGATACATTGCTCTACCTTTTGTGCCTCTGGATCTACCTCTTGCTCTTGTATCTTTTCAAATGATGTTTGGACTCTAAGATGCAAGTCATCAATCATATCAATGTCTCTCAAGTGGTCATAGAGTTTAACCATGTGATAGACCTCATCATTGGTTAGGTGAATTAATGGCATTAGTTTTCCCCCCGAATGTTTTTAATTAGTTGAAAGATTTGGTATGCTTCATAGTCAGTTATATCTTCTCTTATTTCATTTCCATTCTCATCTTCAGTTGTAATTAGATCACCTTCAATGTACTCAACTGTCTCTGCTAAAATATCATATAAGGCAGCAAATTGAGCATTGGTTAGATGCAATGTTCTCATGGTTTTTTGGGGGGAAGAAGAAAGTAATACTTAACAGTTGGAGTGGCATCCTTTAATGCCTGATAGATTTTAGGATCAAGTGGTTGCATTTTCAATTTCCAAATTGATTAACTTGTTTAGGATATTGTTGGGTTATATTGTCAAGTAACTCATCATATAAATCCTCATCATAATTGTCAATCTGTTCTCTCAATTCTTCTTGATCGCACTTCTCATAATATTCTATGAGATCATCATAAACATATTGGACAAGTGTTTTCATGTCCATGCCATCAACAACTAATTCAGCGAATTGTTCAGCGACTTCGTTGTGTTGAGTTGAAGTAAGTTTTGCCATTACATGTAAGAAGTAAGTGGATGTAAAGTGTTAGTGGTAGCGTCTATGTTAATGATAGGGAAACCAAATGCTTGTGAGATCTTATCACATAAGTGATTTTCATCCATAGCATACCATAGTCCAATGGCATCTTGTGTTACGTCACGTTCTTCTTCAGCATCAGTTTCTCTCTCACCACCCATAGTGGTATCAAAGAAGATGTCTGTAACCAAATACATCACTTCTTTGGTTCCTCTTGAATACTTAAGATCGGACATTGGGAACTCCGTTGGTGATGTTCTTATTATAGGGAAAGAAATACCCCCTGTGAAGGGGGTGTGTGACAGTTATCAAACTGTCTCTTCTCTCTTGCTTTTGAAGAAAGATAGTATATCATCAATAGCACCTGTATTTCTATATCCCACATCAGGGGTGCTTGTTAATGTAATTCTATCTGATATTGCCATAATCAATTCTGCCGATATTCCACTATCAAATGAACATGTACCATCATCATTCTTTTTACCCAACTTTTGACATACTGCATCACCTATCACTTCAAGATAGAAGTCATACAATCTCTCATCCTCCATGATGTAATCAATTACATCTTCAACCAATGTATCAGCAAGTTTGTTGATTGTTTTATCAGAAAGTTTAGACATTGTGGGAATTAAGTGGATAGTGTTATGTTAGCATACCTAGCAGATTCTTCAACCTTTACTTCGATCTCCTCATATATGTGAGAGAAATCCCATCCTCGCTTAATATCATTAGCGATATATTCAACCTGTTCCTTAGTTAAACCCAGTTGTAGATCCTCTACTGCCTCAGTCAGGTTGATTGTAAGTTCTACTGGTTCCATTATGACCTCCTAAATTGTGATTGATTAAAATTTGCATGAGAGAACACCTCTCTATCAACTAATTTATAAGTTCCTATACTGTTCCACATGACATAACCCTCACCATCAACTTGTTGTATGGTATCACCATCATACATGAAAGTAGCAAAATCAGCATTGTGAGTAAACAACTCCATAAAGTCATGCTTGATAGATTGTACCAACTTCCAGTAACTAATAAGACCATTATCATTACCAGTAGTGATACCTTCACGAATACATTGGTTCAATTTCTTCTTAAGTTCTCTTGCCTCCTTAATACTAACAAATGTAACAAGTTGTGCCATTTGCCTAGCAAAATTACATTTCTGAATAAGTTTAGGTGTAATATAGAAATCTATATCAGGTTGAATAAACAATACTTCACTAAATGATTCTAATTTATAATCTAATCCACTTGCAATCGCCTCCTTAAGCACCCCTGTAGGGGCATCATACACAGTATGAGGGGCAATAATAATATCTTCCTCTATCACTTCAGGAAAGGAATATACAAGGGTATTGGGTTGATAGGTATGATCTCCACGAAATCCTATAAAGTCACCTTGAATAATATCTTGAGTATTGGGTAAATGGTCAAAGCAAGCATGAAGGATTTTTGCTACATTACCTTCATGGTTAAGATCAATATCAGCATGTGACTCATTAATTTTAATCTTTATCTTATTGAATACACTCTTAGTACCAACAAAAAAGTTACCAGTAGAAGGGTTTGTTCCCCATACTATTGCTGGAGATCCATCTATCTTCAATGATGCTTTTGCACCACGCATAGAACAAAACCAATCCAATATTGATAGATCACCTGTAAGAATAGAATCTTCAGGATGTTCAATGTGAATGTTTTTCATATTCTTATTATACTGAGTGCATTAATCTATTTGGAAAGTATTGTGTAGGTTCTTGAACTGTCACACCCTTCACCTCTTTCATATATCTACGGTATAGAATACCTTCTTCTCTAAATGCTTCAACTTCGTGAGGTTGATTCATATAATCAATATGATGTATATCCTCACCTTTCCATACAAACTTACCACTCTTCATGGTCAATGTACCATGAACCCATTGTCTCAAATGTACTAATTCATGCAATAGAGTTTCAATGTATATGTCACAATCCATATTAGATTGTAACTGTATCTCAAAATCTCTAGGTTTGTATGATGTTCCAATCCAATCACAATAACCTAAAGCATCTTCTCTAACCATACCTCTATGAGTGACAGTTACATCAATATGATGTCTTGGTAGGAAAGTGTTTAGAAACCAGTTGGTAACACTCTCACACCTTCGCTTAGAATAACCGTATCCACTACGATAGATACGACTCTTGTTCCCCAATGTAGTGTCCATAAGAATGATAGAATGAATAGTAGTTTTTCTTTGCTAGTCATGTCTTTACTCATTTATTATACCACTCCTCTGATTCCAATACAACTTCATCAATATCCCACTCGGTTGTTGACTCTGCAATAACTTCGTGAGAATTAATATCAGAGTGAGCAAGTTCTCTTGCTTCATCCTCGGTTTCTGCTTCAACTGCAACAGTAAAGTTTACTGTCTCTGAGCATTTAACGTGATAAGTTTTCATTGTTCTACACTCCATAATGATTTGTCAATGCACTCTTTACATTGTTGACATTGTAAACCAGACCAACTAAAGTGATAAACCTTAGAGATGGATAGACAGTTGGGACACATAATGTGTTTACCACGCTTTCCTGCCCTAACTCTTGTAGTGATCGGTTTGAAGGAAACTGTGGTTGAGATCATTTTAATGGTGATGTGGATCGTAAACGTAAACTACAATCATCATGGATATTATAGCACAGATGGTGAATAGTGCTAAAAGGTGTAACATTTAATCTCCTCCCTTACAGGTACAAGCGTTTCTGATGTTCATCAACTTAATGTTGAGTTCTTTGACCTCTTGAAGATACCAATTCTCTTTATCGAATTGGTATTCAGCAAGGGCAATGCCAAGAAGGTCAAGTTCATCTTTAGATAGATCTACAAGCATTGTGATTATCTCATATAAAGATAACCACCTGACCATCCGCAGTTGCGTGGATCAAGCACATACTCACGATCTCTAATAACTCTTAGATCATATCTAACGTGCTTTGCTGGTGCTGACCAAGATGCTGCTTTGTAGATCTCACCTGTATGCTTGTTAACAAAAGCATGAACACCACCACTTCTCCACTCTTTGTTTCTATCACACCAATCATGTGATATGATCTTATGGTACTTCTTACCAGTTGTAATGGTAAATCTCATTCCTTTGAATGTACCCTCATTTAACTCATTTAATTGCTCTTGTGCGTAGCGTGATAGTTCTGCTTTGCTACCATCAGCATTGAACATTGCAGCATTATTTTCAATCATTCTTCTATGATACTGCTTGTAGTTCTCAGCAAGTGAAATACATAACTGATTTGTCCATCTAAGGACTCTATCCTCAAGATCCGCAACCACTTGCTCTCTTTCTTGTCTTGTTAAAACTGTAGGCATTGGGAACTCCGTTGGTGATGTTCTTATTATAGAGAAAAAAAGACCCCTGTGAAGGGGTCGTGTGACAGTTATCAAACTGTCCTTATAGGTCTGTTCCTCCTGTCTCTACTACTTCAGCAATGTCGTCAAGGACTGCTAAAATTTCATTGCCATTGTTGGCAGTATCAAGTAGGAACTCAGCAAAATTAGGTGACATAATAAAATAGTCAGTTTACAATATGGGGTGATCCCCAAATGCCCTTAGAGGAATTGAACCTCCATCTTACCATACTATCATTCATTTTCATAATGTTCCCAATCATTACGAATGATAGAATCGCTCCCCAACGAAGTAAGATTGTACCAACAAGGGCAAGTAGTGTGGTATGCTCAAGAGGTGCTTCACCTATCTTCATTATGTAAGGAATTACCACATTCTATTACAATGCTACCTTACAAGGTCGGATAGGTACTAAGTCATACCACGACTAGAAAAATGAGAGAGTGGGGCAATGATCTAGGTTTCACCCAGTTGCCCAAATTTACCTACTGGGAATCGCTTACACCTGAACCCCTACTAATCCATTTCTTCCACTACTTGTGGGTATAGGATGTTCGGGCAGTAGAACCACATATCTCTCATGTGGGTGGGTCTTACAGATTGATTCCGAGATGTCTGACCTTAGAACCTTTTAGGGAACTTAAGATCTCAGGGATCGGCAATCTCTCTTGCCCAGTGACCTTATTATAATTGATTTGGGTGGTAGGTCAACCACCCTTGTGCCAGTTATTGAAGTGGCATACTAAGATGCCATTTCTACTGGAAAATCTGCTGGAATGTCGAGTATCTTACCCTTCACTCCATCATTATACTGACCTATATCATAGCAAGTCCACTCACCATTGTCAAATAGGTAAGCATACTCACCATCAGTTCTCTCTGCTTGGTCAAGATACTCTGTGATTGACTCAGAGATCTTTGGTGGGCAGTCCTCGCCTCTCTCTGAGTAGTATGAGGGGGCAGATACTTCTCTCTTGCCATTTTCAGTACCATCATAAACATAATCCCACCCATACTCAGTATCACAAGAGGACATATCTCCTCCATCAATCAACTCCTCAATCTTCTCTCTTGTGTTAAACTTCTTTTCAAGTGTAACGCCTAACCACTCAGGATAACCATCCCAGTGATGATATACTGAAATGATTTGACCTTCAAGTTGTAGTCCTATGCGTGAACGAGTACCCATTGGGGAAAAATGCGAATGAATGGTGAGAGAAACAAAAAGAGGCGATTACTTGTTCATTTTACCCCAACGGTAATGTCCTGCTTCTAAGTCAGGTAGTTAGGAACCTCTTTTGTTTCCCATGTGCTTATTATAGTACCTCTTCAAGTGGGTTCAACCACTCTTGTGACACTTCCTCAACTGCACACCTTCTGGTTGCTATTTTGGTATAATGTTCACTAAGATCAATACCAACAAACTCTCTGTTAGTTTGTACTGCTGCTACTCCAGTAGTACCACTACCACAGAAGGGATCTAATACTATTGTACCAGTAGGAGAATACACTCTAATAAGATATGCCATTAGA
>Ga0209503_10001390_pt1 | contig 12482 bp, 16 predicted proteins | sample SouAtlMetagenome_2_FD_187448 | JGI IMG/M metagenome (GOLD analysis project Ga0209503, IMG submission 187448) | Marine eukaryotic phytoplankton communities from Atlantic Ocean - South Atlantic ANT15 Metagenome (SPAdes) (version 2) | ecosystem: Environmental > Aquatic > Marine > Oceanic | place... | reverse complement strand
TAACAATCTTATAAGGTGTTGTCTGTATATCTTTCTGTACAGAATTACCATCAAAAGTTCTACCAATTAATCTCTTAACTGCATAGATAGTATTCTCTGGATTGGTTACTGCCACTCTCTTTGCTGGCATACCTATCAATGTTTCATCACCAAATGATACTACGGAAGGTGTTGTTCTTTGTCCTTCTACGTTCTCTAATACTTTCCCTTGTGATCCTTCCATTATGGCAACACAAGAGTTCGTTGTTCCTAAGTCTATTCCAATTATTTTACTCATTATATATTCTCCTTTCTATGCTATATAATAACGATTTCTCTAATGTCAAGTGTTATTTTAAAAAAATTCATCTAAAGTTGCTTTCTTCTCGAAGTCCCAGCCAATTGCATTTACAATAAATCTCAATGGTTCTAGAAAAGACTTTGTAAACATTTCATCATAATCGATATATTGATGTAGTTTAAATTCTTTTGGCAATTTACTAGAGAAAGACATGACATTCTCTCTCAAAGGATTAGGTTCTTTCAATGCAATAAACTTAATCTTATCGCCATCTTGTATCGTTTCATATTTAACTAGTTTACTTTTCTTCAATAGATTATTATAAAGTAAGGCACCTCTTACATGAATAGGCGTTGACTTTTGATATATGTCTTTTGTCGAAGCATACTTTTTAAGATTATTACAACTTCTAGGATATGCGATATCTTCAGGTGGTAACTTCTTGAAGTGTGTTCTAAAATTTTCTATAAACTGAATCAATGTGTCTTGATCTTTATTCATAATAACTTTCAATGCCTCTCTGATCTTCACACGACAAGGTGCAGGAGTTGAAGACTTGACTGCCTCGATACCCATGATCTTTAGTTTAGGTTCTTTCAGATCAAGACCTTCTTCATTGAATACATTTAGGATATATCTTTTCTTTGCAGTCCATATGCCTTTGTTGGCGATAACTTCTCGTTTCATAATCATCTTTTGATCGTATGCCTTAACATATCCTGCTAGTTTGGCAAAACTCTTATCAATAAATGGTTGTAGTTTTTCTTCACAAAATTTATCTAATACTTTTACAATCTTTCTATGATCTGATTTATCTTTAAATATCTTGTTAACCATTTCGCCTAGTTTGATATAGATAGAATCTGTATCAGACGCAACAACATAGGTAACATTTTTAGTGCTTAGTAGTTTGTTTAGATATTCATTCACATCACGCTCAATCCATCTGATAGTCAACTGACCTGCCATAGTGATACCCTCAGCGTGTCTTACATCAAAGTATCTAAAGTATTGATTACCGATAGCACCATAGGCACTATTCAAGGCGATCTTTCTTGCAAGTTGAATATTATAATTAGAGGATATCTCATTCTTTAATCTCTCATCGCCAGTTTCTTGATACAATGCCTTTGCCTTTGCCATCTTGTTCTTATACATGACACGCTCTTTGTAAAATGTATCCATAAGTTCAGGTAAGAAACCCTGCTTGTCTGTCCTAAATTGAGCACCATTGGGAGTGATAGTTCTCGTATCTAGGTCAGACAAATCAGATTTTTGATTTAACATATTCTCAACACTCACACGATTAGGGTCATAACCAACCATAGTTTCTGGAGAGATATTGTATTGCATAATTAAATGCGGATACAAACTGTTTAAATCGAAACTTGCAATCCAGTCGTGAAAACCTACGACAGGATCTTTTACATAAGCACCTTCATAACCTCTTGATTCTTTCTTTTGTGATACGGCAGGTATCACCATCTTTTTAGATTTTAGATGATTGAATATAATCGTATCCCACATACGAACCTGACTAAACACATCTTGATAATTTACTTTCGCCTCATACGCCATAGTTAGATGTAGATCAATCAGTTTTAATCTGTCTTCTAGTTTATCAACTAGTTCTACATCTTGAATATTATACTCTATAAACTGTTGATAATCTTTCTGATAAAACTCTTTGAATGTATCATAAGGGTTTTCATTTTTAGTTTCGCCTAGTTCTACTTCACCTATGTAATCTAGTTTATAACTCTCACGCCTAACAAAGGTATGTTTACGATATAGATCAAGATAATCTAATACCGTGATACCCATGAGATCATAATAGTTTTGTTGTTTGATAAAACCTAAATCTGTTTTTGTTTGTTGTGATACAACACCCCACGGACTAAACTGTAAGATAAATTCATCATTCATTAATCTTCTAAAACGATTCATAAGATAAGGTATGTCAAAGAATTTAACATTCCAACCTGTGATGATGTCAGGATTATATTCTAACCAGAACTCTAAAAACTTTTCGATCAATGCCCTTTCAGTAGCACACTTCACATATCTAACATCTGGTCTATCATTTACAAAGTCATTCATGCCGAAGACTATGATCTTCTTTGTTGTATGTTCTTTAACTGTTATTGAGATCAGAGGTTCAATCGCCTCATCTGAATTAGGAAAACCGTTCTCACTCTCACACTCGATATCGATTGTAAGTATTCTTATCTGTTTGATATCCCAATCTATCTTACCTCTAAATTCATCAGCGATAAAAGGATATTGATATCTCGTGTTACCAAAGTATTCGAAACCACTTACATCTTTGTATTGATCGATCCATTTCTTTGCGTCAGGCATACTGTCAAAGGTCACCTGACCTACATTGGTACCGTCTAGTGTCTTGTATTCTGATTCTTTGCCTGATGGCACGAACAAGGATGGTTTATAATTTATCCTAAACTTCTTGTGACTACCATCGTGGTTGACACCACGAACTAATAGCCTGCCACGATACGGCAATACCGAGGTATAAAACTTCATTAATTATATTTGTGTATTGTTAAAATGTTTTCTTAAACTAGCAAGTTTTTCTTCTGCGTTTGCAAGTTGATCGTTTAACTTATCTAATTCTGATAGATGTTGTGGATGTTCCCCTATCGCAACTGGATTATCGAAATAGATTATCATTGTCGCTTTTGCCGCTTCAATATCAGCAATGTATTTCTTCTCTAGTGCTTTGTATAGTGGATTGTTTGTTTGATGATTTTGTGCCATTGTTCACTCCTTTATTATATAACATTATAACATATTTAGTTTGTATTGTAAAGCGACTACTATCTTTTTTCAAGTGGTTTATTAACGCCTCTCGTATCATTACTATCGCTTCTTTCGATCCAATGTGAAAGAACAAACTTTCTATTTGGATTTACATTGACTTTAAATCTAGTCAATAAATCTCTATTGATTAAGAATGTGCTTCTTGAATCTTTTGTCGTCAAGCCAATTGGCACATCTGTATAAAACTTGTTGTTGAATGTCAAATCTACTAGAACAATAGGTCTATTATCTACCTGATCCATTCTAGTTGCCTCTGAATATCCCTCTAGTTTACTTGTAAATTTCTTACCGTCTTTCTCCCACTTGACAATTTTATTTGATACATCAAACTTATCAACTGTAAACATTGACGCCTGGGTGCCGTTACCTGTATCAAACTTCGCTCTGACAGGTCCGTAACCATCAATAGTAATTCTTTCGTGAAACCCTGCCTCTTTTGTGAAAGAGTGTTTTCTATGAACATCTTGGGTTAGATAATTAAATAAACCTTTTACCACATTATCAGGTGTAGTTTTTCCTAAATGTGATCTATCTCGTAATTTTGTATTGTATAAAGCAAAGTTTGAACCTATACCTGGCGATCCATTACACTCTAACACATAATAGTTACCATCTACTATCGCATGGTCAACACCTACCATAAACGCACCTGTTGATCTGGCAGCGTCTAATACTACTTTACGTTCATCATCTGAAAGTTTATAGGGTTCAGTAGTTGCCTCTCTATGTCTATTGGATCTAAAATCTTTCTTGGCACTTATTCTCTTTGTTGACGCCAACACTCTACCATCTACAACGATTGTACGAATATCAAAATCAAACTTCATAAACTCTTGAAGTAAAAGGGCAGCGCCAAACTTCCATAGTGATTGTGCAACAGACACTAAACTCTTTTCAGATTCGATTATGGATACACCGATACCTTGTGTACCTGTTAGTGTCTTCATAATCACAGGATACTTATCACCTATTCTTTTATGGGCGTCAAGTAATCCTTTCTCGTTAGAGATTAGTGCTGTTCTAGGTGTGGGTATATTATCTCTCTCAAAAGAAATGTATGCTGACATCTTGTTATCACAAGTGAGCATACTATTTCTAGTGTTTATCATAAACGCACCAGCGTTTTCGAATGTAGATAATAACGCCAAACCAGTTTCGTCTTCAAGAACACCTGCTCTTGCGAAGCAGATTGTCTTTGAAAGTTCGAATTCTACTTCGGTATCCTCGCCATCTATGTTTGATACATACAAGGTACCTTTTTCTAAATCATTTTTTGATACCCATGCTTCAGAGGTATTGATGATATAACAAGGAATATTTCTACTCTTACATTCCTTCAATATCATATTACTAACGACAGACTTGCTGTCGGCATTTACTTTGGTCAAGATAGCAACTTGTATATCACTTCTCTCAACTTTTTCTGATATGAATTCTTTAAACTTCGGTGCCTTCATTTTCTATTTTCTTACCTATATTATATTTTGCCTGAAGATCCCACTCGTTCTTTTCTTTGAAACTTAAAACTTTAATTTGTGAAAGAGGTGCTTTCTTCTCGGCAATCGTGTTATTTAATATAGCGATTAATCCCCAATCACTTAATAGTTGAGCGATTGTGTTTCGTCTTTCAGCGTCATTGTCAGAGAAGTTTGCTTGTTTACCATCTAAAGCAAATAGTTCTTTGAAATGCACTATGAAATATCTTCCTTGTTTATGTAATATGTGGCATGATTGAAATAACTTCTTATCTTTTCTTGACGCCACTCCTATTCTAGTAAGAGTCTCCCTAACTTTTAGAAAATCGTCAGGCTCTTTTAACTGTACTTCTAACATCTTCTCGGGATGCCAGAGATTATCTAATTCATTCATTTTGTCCCACCTTTATATAATTTCTCTTTAATCAATTTCAGTTGATCTTTAGTGAGTATATCAAGTACAGTTTTTGCCTTTTCATTACTATATCCATAATACTCTTTTACCAAATCAATATTTTTTAATTTACTTGCTCTCAAAAAAGGACTAAACCTTTTCTTTGACCTAATACTATTTAGTAGAAACGAGTATTGCATATCCTTATCTAGGAAGTGATTACGGTTTACTTCATTTACAAGCATTATTGTGTCTTGAAAACCAGACAATATCTTGTTGATTATAAACGCAGGATACTTCTTGACCCAATCCTTATCTTCGGATTTCATCAAATCTTTTTTAGTGAAGTTTATAGAGTTGAGATAGTCTTTAAGTTCATAGCTCATTTATATACCTCTTCAATTCTTTATCTTGTACATCTTTAGGTATGTCATTCTTATAGAATATTCTATAACTATCACTACCATACTTACCTATGCCATGTAAAGCCCTAGCGTCTTTACGATTCCATGACAGAAAATCTATACTCATCAACCTTATTCTCTTTGCCCTAACAGTTGACATACCTAAAGGTCTTAACATCTTCTCCTGTGTCTTATACCTGCCTCGTATATAAGCAGTTGCATTAGGATATCTCTTGAATAATTTAGGTAATAGTTTCTTGACTTGTTTTCTATATGTAAGATTAAGACACATGACACCTACCATATGTTGCCATACACTCTTGACCTGTTGTTGTACCATTAGACTATCTATCATACTTCATTACCCCATGCATCCCAACCATCAAACTTTTGTCTAGCAAATAATTCTATTCTAGGTAGATCACCACATAACTCAATTATATCATTTCTGATTCTATCTGGTTTTCTACTATGTTCTCTACGCTGATCTACAACTAATTGTGCTACAGATTTACTAACTCTTTTAGGTTTGCCTTTTGTTGCAAGTAAACACATTTCTGGATTACATCTAGTCCAATATCCTAATCCTGTAAACATACCCATATTACTTTTGTTTGATTTCGCCCAGGTAAATCCTACTGTCTTGTAAGTGAAACCCCAAGCGTCAATAACTTTAAATGCTTTTTCTAATAATGGATCAGTAACCCACATTAATAATACACAATCTTTATCTGCTATTTCTTCAACAGGCATATCGCATATATCTTTTAGTGACATACAATCATAATGTTGAGTAGCATTTCTACCTTCTCCTTTTTCACTTCTTGATTTAAAGTGCCAAGGTGGATCGGCATAGATTATGTTATATTTTTTATTTGGTAATGATATCACTTGAATTTGACCTGTGACATTAGTTCAGTTAAACAAGCAACTAAATTAATCTCCTGGTCAGCAACAAAGGCAGACTTATACTGATAGTCAGCAATAATCAAAACAGCATGAGGTATAGTTGATGGTTCTAGATTAGTATATAATGTATCATATATCTTTCTAAAAATTTTAACAGGATCATTGTCAAGATTATTGACTACCCATTTTCTCATGTCGCTAAACTCTTTATTCTTTAGATGAGATACTAGCGTCTTTAGATTTTCATCTGATACATTCACTAAAATGCCAGCGTCTATGGCACCACTTACTGAATATCTTTGTAATTCATTAATTAGTTTTCTGAAATCTGGAAAGTGTTTTGTAATTAATTCAACAAGTACCTTGTCTTCATAATCTATATTTTGTTCTTTGAGAATATAAACTGCTCTCTCGAACAATCTACTTGCCAGTTTAGGTTTATCTTTAGGATTGACTTTAAACTCTATGTTTGAGAATCTACTATGTAAAGGTTCTATGATTCTATTCTTGAAATTACAAGTAAGAATAAATCTACAATTTTTATGAAACTCCTCTACGAAACCTCTCATAGCAGGTTGTGTCGATTGTGGATTTAGATAATCTGCCTCGTCTAATATGACAACCTTCTTACCACCTGATAGTGATACAGTTGAGGCAAAGTTCTTTATCTTATTTCTTAATACATCAATACCACCTTCTTCTGAACCATTAATCATAATCCAGTCGCAATTCATTTCTTCACATAATGCTTTTGCAACTGTTGTCTTACCGATACCAGGAGTACCAGAGAACAACATATTAGATAGTTCACCTTTCTTAATGAAAGATTTGAATAGTGTTTTTAATGAATCAGGTAATATACAATCATCAATAGTCTTTGGTCGATACTGCTCGACCCACAAAAAATCTGTATTCATTACAGACCTACTTCGTTATAGTGCTGTCTGGTTCTAAAGCAATCCAGTACTCAACAGGTAGTTTTGTGTGTTTAAAGTGTGAGATTGATTTTGATGATACTGCAACATCATAATCGCCATCTAGCATTTTCATATTCTCTACTTTGAAATAGAAAGTATAATCTGCCGTAGCGCCTTGACCTACTACAATATCAAATGAGTTTGATGTGTTATTCTTTTTATCACAAACTTTAAGAACAATATCGCCACCTTTTGTGCCAATCAATGCTAGATCAGGCGACTTCAATATCGCAGCCATCTTTAACAGTTCTTTATAGTTTGATGAAGATAGACTAAAAGATACATCTGCCTCTGGCATATTAACATCTTTAGTCGGTGATACTATTACTGAAGGATCAGAATAGAAATACTTAACTTTTGATTTACTACCCTCGGAAGATATCGTCATATACTTATCTTGTAAAGACAATTCAGGTTTAGAGAAACCTGATACCGCTGATAAAAATTCGTTTAGATCATAGATACCGAATTCATTAGTAAATTGATCTGATATCTTTGCCTTAGCAAAAATATTTCTCATTGTCGAGATTGTTGATAACTCATCACCTTGTTTGATTAATATGTTAGTATTAATACCTGCAAAGTTTTTTAGAGTATCGATTGTGTTTTGATTTAGTTTCATAATATATTTACTTTCAATTGTTTGTTTATTATCATTATAACAAAGTTAAATGGGCCTGTCAAGCAGGCCCAAATAATAATTATTTAATTTTGATTGTTCTAGGTTTTTTCTCCTCTGGTACAATCTTCTCCAGATCAATCACAAGCATACCGTCTTTTAGTTCGGCACCATTTATCACAACATCATCTGCTAATGTAAATGATTTCTTGAATTGTCTTTTAGATATACCTTTGAAAAGAACACCATCGTTTTCTTCAACCTCTTTAGTGTCTTCGTCTTTAACACTCTCAACTGTTAATAGATTATTAGCGTATTCGATATTGATATCTTTTTTACCAAAACCTGCTAACGCCATTTCAATCTTCCAATTAAGATTGTCTACCTCTACAATGTTATAAGGGGGATAATTTACAGTTCTCTGATTATCTAAATGTAAATTAAAGTGGTTGAATATATTGTCGAACCCTACTGAAAAGGGTCGTAGATCATTCCAGATCCGTAGTTCTCTATTAGTCATATTTTCTCCTTTGCTTTTAAGCGAGTTAAATTTGATACCTCTTATGAGCATATCATTATTATTTATAATCGGTAGTGGTAGGTCTCACCCACATTTACCCTAACACATTCGGTCAAAACCACGGTGTGCATAGCCTTCAAGACCAATGGACCGATAAGGCAGTTTATTTACTACGAAGTTAAACTGCCAAACATCTGCGAATAAGTATCTTTGCGGAAGATACTCTACCTCTTAATGTCAGGACTTACGAGCAGCCTAACATTACTATTTATACAGAAAAAATACTCTTATCTGTTAGAATAAGCGTATTTCTGTGTTCCGTATAAACTTTTGATACCAGCAGCAACGATTTCCCTCATGCTCTTTTTAAAGATTTTTGAAGCGCCTGCAGCTAGAATAGATTTAGTAGGTGTACCTAATCTGTATGAAGTACCGTTAGATGTTTGGTTAATGTAAACCATATGTCCTTCAGTTCTTAATTGATCTACCATCGCTCTTGGTGATGTTAAATCAAATTTATTTCTCAAAGTTGTCCATGATACTGGAGCACCTTTTGATAAAAGATTTAATACTTTTACTTTTTTTGATAATGTTTTTCTTGCCATTATATTTTTCCTCTTTTCAATTGTTGTTTATGTTTATGTTTATTATTAGATACCAACAACATAGATATCATATAATTTTATAATTCGCCTTTCAGCGCCTTAATCTTTTGATCTTTTTTGTGTCTTCTAATACTTTCTTTTTTCTTCTCTCTTTTTTTCCAAGAAGGTTTAGAATAGTATTGTCGATCTCTTAATTCTTTCATAACGCCGTCTTTTAATAATTTTTTCTTTAAGACTCTTAATGCCTTCTCAACGTTATTGTTTCTTACTTCTATTGTATAGTTTGCCATAATTAGTCTTTAAATTCTATCTCCGTCACATCTTGAACCCAAGCGGCAGGTATAGTTGATACATTACCTACTGTTAGCGTTCCGTCTTCATCATCTACGATATAATCTGTAAAGATTATAATCTTATCTCTATTCTGCAATAGTTTATATCCTAATGATACAGGTCTAGCAGGTTTAGATAATATCGCCTTATTGATATCATGCCAACCAGCGTCACCAGTGGCGTCATACCATTTAACTTCTACTAGAGGATAGTCAGCAATCGTACCTTCTAGTTTCTTTTGTTTTTTATTCTTCGGTTCTTTTTTAGACATTTTCACCATAAGTAAATCTTTCTGTAATCATTATAACACTTTTTAATTGTATAGTCAAGCGATCAAGGGCAGATTTATCCGCCCTTAATTTATTATGTTTATTCGTCTTTGGCACTTTCGGCCTCGACTACTTGACCTAAAGTTGGCAAACTATAAGAACCTCTACCTACTCTATAAGCAGAATCTCTCACAAGCCACCTCGGCCATTTCGCACCATTATTACTTTCTAAAGATAAGATATCTTTCCTAGTAATCTCTTTTGTAAAACCTTGATCGTTTGCCAATTTGACAAATGACTCTTGTTCTGGTGTTAATTTATTTTGCATAAGTTTATTCACTCCTCTCATTAATTAATAACTTGGGCGATTTTACTCGCCCAAGCGGACTTACATTATGGATAGATTTTAGGTTAGACTTCAAATGTGTCCTCTCCATCCTCACTATCATCGGAATCTTGTTTTTCTTCTGATAAGATTTCTGCCTCTTCAGCAGCCTTCTTGTCGGCAAGAATTGACTCGGCACTCGCACCACTATCAACTTTAGTATATAAGTCAACAAATGATGTCTTGGTACTATCATCAAATCTGTTAGTACAAACTTCAATTGCCTTCATCTTGTTTTTAAAGATGGCATATGCCTCAGCAATATGTACTAATCTTCTGGTACTGATAATTTCATCAACACCACCGTCTTTAAATGTTTTTCTAATTACATCTGCCCATGTCACAAGATTTGTAGCAAACTTGTCATCTGATTTACCAGCAGACTTTAATTTAGTAGCAACAATCTTCTGTTCAGTTTTGGCAGCAGGATACTGTTGTTCAAATGTAATAGGGAATCTTTCAAGAAACGCCTCGTTAAGAACATTAGTACCGATAAACTTACCGTCATCTGAACCTTGACCTTTAGTATTGGCAGTAGCAACTACATTGAAACCAAGTTTTGGTTTAACAAACTTGTTAATCTTCTTAACATAGATACCAGAACCTTCAAGGATCGGTTGTAAACACATGATCTTATTAGACGCAAGGTCAATCTCATCAAGAAGTAAAACAGCACCTCTCTCCATCGCCTCGATCACAGGACCATTCTGCCATACAGTTTGACCGTCTTTTAATCTGTAACCACCTAACAGATCATCTTCATCTGTTTCGATTGTAATATTAACCCTAATCATTTCTCTCTTGGCAACGGCACACGCCTGGGTCACAGCAAGAGTCTTACCATTACCAGACAATCCAGTAATGAATATAGGGTAAAACTTTTTAGATGTTATAACATTTTTAACATCACCATAATTACCGAAAGATACGAAATCTTTATCTTTATTAGGAACTACATTGTCAGTAAGGGAACTAACTACATATGCAGCCTGTGATTCTATATCTTTGGTTTCAGTTTCAACATTCTCAACAACCGTACCTGGCATAGAATAAACACCTTTTGAAACTTTAAGGTCTTTATTAGCAACAAGCCATTGTGGGAATGCCACTTTGTATTTCTTCTCAACTGTTACCAGTTGTTGTCTAGTAATTTCTTTTAAGTCATTACCAAACTCTTTATAGCATAAGTCTATAAAGTTTTTTTGTTTATCATTTAAGTCCATAATATATAAGTCCTTTCGTTTAGTTATATTATTTTTTTTTCTCATAATGTACATATAGGCTATCATATTTTAGGCCTAAAGTCAAGCGTTTATAACCGTTGGTATACAACACTTTTTTACTCATTAAGCAACCCTCTTGATAAAGTTTTGCAATAATACTCTTGATTCTAGTCTTTTTTTCATACCAGACATAAACATTCTTTTTAACTGACTTTTTTTAACAGTTGCCGTATCATCATAAACTTTATTGGCAACTCTCACATCTGATTTAACATAGTAGTAAACATCATAACCTGTACCATAGTCAGCGATAAACTTATCTCTAGTAAACATTTTTCTAGCAAGTGCCTCTTTGGCATATGGCACATTGAAAGTATATCTTAAATCATTATACTTTTTAACTAGAAAGAAACCGATAGTCTGTAAATCATATTTCTTTTTAAGATTCTGTAATAGGTGATAAGTTAAATCTTTACCTTTACCTAAATAAGAATAATCACATTTTTTATATCTATTGTTTAGTTTAATCATTAACTGACCACCATCAATACTAGAGATTGAATTGGCAGAACCGTCTGTTAAGGTAACTAAAGCAACTTTATCTGTTCTATAATCTTTTCTAAACTTGGCAATCATAGGATCCATCGCAATAAAAGCCTCGTTCAACGGAGTAGATGATAGGTAATACTTGTGACTAATACTAGGCACACTATGATAATCAGGATCATTATAACTTCTTCTATTCATATAATGATCGCCAAAGTACATTGCCGATCTATGTAGGTTCTCGGCACATCTTTTAAAATCTGATTTACTTTGTTTATGTGTAAACAACTGAACTAATCTAGTAGTCTGATCTGGTTGAAGTGTCTTAGCGTCTGTAATAAATGGCGAGTCAGGATGACTAATATGTCTATTAGCACGTCTTTCAGAATAACTATATCCTGCTGAACCGTTATTTAAAAACTTATATACTGAAAAAGGTATATTGATTTTTCTACAAAACATCACAAGGTTTAATAATTGTTCAGTTGTAGGCATAAGGTTTCTTTGCATTGAACCTGACCAATCAAGTAAGAACATCATACCGTGGTTTTTCTGATTAGGTATACTAGACATCTTTTTGAAGATATCTTCGGCATATTTGTATGAGTGTAATTTTAGAGGATCGATAATACCTGTTTTTGATATTGTTGTTCTAGCGTGTAGTTGAGCATTCTTCTTCATTTCAAATTCTTTAACAAGATA
>Ga0209503_10001388_pt1 | contig 12487 bp, 9 predicted proteins | sample SouAtlMetagenome_2_FD_187448 | JGI IMG/M metagenome (GOLD analysis project Ga0209503, IMG submission 187448) | Marine eukaryotic phytoplankton communities from Atlantic Ocean - South Atlantic ANT15 Metagenome (SPAdes) (version 2) | ecosystem: Environmental > Aquatic > Marine > Oceanic | place... | reverse complement strand
ATTGAAAGACAATCGCATAGTCACCTGGTTTTGAAATATTGATTTCATACTGGCCCTCTGCGTTTGAGGTAGTTCCAGTGTAGCTGTTTTGAATGTAAATATTGACATAGGGCAGTGCTTCACCACTGCGGTCTTTTACGTTACCACTGATTTGGCTTTGAGCAATGCCTACAAGCATCAGGCTTAAAACGATTGTAATTCTTTTCATCTTATTTGTCATGATTCAAAGTTTTTCTTTATGCGGTCTAAATTCCGTTTGTTTTCTCGGTCTTTGATGGTTTCGCGTTTGTCAAATAATTTCTTCCCTTTTGCCAAGGCAATCTTAAGCTTTGCAAAGCCTTTTTCATTTACAAAAAGTTTTGTGGGGATAATGGTAAGTCCTGTATTTTTAACTTCTTTCTGTAATTTACGCAACTCTCTTTTATTCAATAAAAGTTTTCGTTCTGCCTTGGGTCTGTGGTTAAAATTATTCCCATGGTCATATTTTTGAACCGTCATATTGATTACAAAAAGTTCCCCAGAGTCGTTAAATTCACAAAAACTCTCAGCAATGGAAGCCTTGCTGGCACGAATAGATTTAATTTCTGTTCCAGTTAAAACAATACCCGCCGTGTACGTGTCCAAAAGGTCGTACGAAAAGCGTGCTTTTTTGTTTAGAATATTAATCGATTTTTTCATTTCACTTCAAAATTAATCAAATATTCAATGTGTTAAGCATTCCAAACACTATAATTTTTTTAAGTGACTGTTCCAGTTGACTTTGTAATATTCAATAGAATCTTCATTAAAATTGTATATATTTAAGGATTAGTATATACAAATGGGATTATTTGATGCTTTTATTAGAGATGATAAGAATGTTTGGCCAGGACCTAAACTTGAAGACATGGCGAAGTTTGATATGTTGATGACAAACTCATTTTCTACGCCTCAACTTATTTTCAAACATTCCACCCGCTGCAGTATTAGCCGTTTTGTTTTGAATACATTTATTGCTAATTATGGGTATTCATCCCAAGACTTTGGGGCTTGGTATTTAGACTTACTTGCATACCGGTCTATATCCAATGTGATTGCACAGCGTCTAGATGTCTTGCATGAATCTCCGCAACTTATTATTATAAAAAATGGGAAGACACTCGAAAGTGCTTCTCACGAAAATATCAACAATCTTTACCTGACTAAGTATTTATGAACTAATTTTTCGATAGTTGGTTTTTGATAAATATTTTTTTTTATCTCCTACAACTTTATGTTTGATTTGAAACGTGCCATTCGCTTTAAAAACATATTCAGAATCATAAAAATCGTCTCCACAATGGTGCGTCGCTTTTCCGATAATATTTTCTCCTTTTATCTTTAATTCAATCCCTTGAAAAAGTACTTTTGGGGTTTCAAAAAAATAAATTTCTAAATTCTTATCTGTGGCACTAAAGTAATATTTTCTTTTAGCCGTTAACACAGTGCCGTTTACTAATTTTAAGGTTCCAAGTTCCGAATATTCCAATCCGTAAAATTTATTTTTAATAAAATTTACAGTACCGATTCCTGAGTTTCCATTGTCAAACTCGCGATCGAAAGTCCAGGCTCCAACAAGGAATTCTAGAATTGAAAATTGAAAATTCATCATTTGATTAGTTTTCTCAGGTCAAATTATATAGATTTTAAAATCAAAATTAATAATTCAGAATTAAAAGGCTGAAATATTTGGAAATATTGAATGGATTATTCAAATTTGATGAGCTCATCAGTTCATTTATGATTAATATATCCAACAAGCCATTTGATCTAAAATCTCTCAACGATTTGATTTTAAATCAAACCCCTATTAAACTTGCTGATGATGTCATATTGAAAATTGAATCATGTCGTTCCTATTTAGATTCTAAAATTGGGAGTTCTGAAGCTGCAATCTATGGTATCAACACTGGTTTTGGTGCTTTGCATAATGTAAAAATAACAGCGGCAAATCTAATTCAATTACAAGAAAATTTGGTTCGTTCACATTCTTGTGGTGCAGGCGCTTTTGTACCAGAACCCATCATAAAACTAATGTTACTTTTAAAAATTAAAGCTCTTTGTTATGGTCACAGCGGGGTTCATTTGAAGACTGTGCAGCGTTTGGTGGATTTTTATAATTGTGATATTCTCCCCGTTGTTTACACTCAAGGTTCTCTCGGGGCTTCAGGAGATTTAGCTCCCTTAGCACACATTGCGCTTGCGATAATTGGTGAGGGGGAAGTTTGGTATATGGGTAGGCAGCAAGCCACTTCAAAAGTTTTAAAAGAAAAGGGCTGGTCCCCAATATCATTGCAATCTAAAGAGGGATTGGCGTTGCTAAATGGCACTCAATTTATGTCTGCTTACACTTTGCATTGCTTGCTTAGTTCTTATAGGATATCTTACTTATCAGACCTAATAGCTGCTTTGTCATTAGAAGCCTTCAATGGTCGCTTGGAGCCTTTTGACCGGTTAGTACACTCTGTTAGACCTCATAAAGGGCAAATTATTACGGCAGAAAGAATTTCTAACTTTTTGGATGGTAGTCTCTTAATGCGTGAAAATAAAAACCATGTTCAAGACCCTTATTCTTTTCGTTGCATTCCTCAAGTTCACGGTGCCACAAAGGACACCCTTGAATTTGTTCAGCAAACAGTTCTAACAGAAATTAATTCTGTAACTGATAATCCCAATATCTTCGTTGAACATGATGCTATTATTTCAGGGGGAAACTTTCATGGACAACCCCTAGCTTTTGCCTTGGATTATTTAAAAATCGCCATGGCAGAACTTGGTAGTATTTCTGAAAGACGCACCTTTCAATTGATTTCCGGTACACGTGGTTTACCTTTTTTTTTAGTTGATAAGCCTGGTTTAAATTCAGGCCTTATGATTCCTCAATATACCGCGGCCAGTATTGTAAGTGCCAATAAACAATTGGCAACTCCTGCAAGTGTTGATTCCATTGTGTCATCAAATGGCCAAGAAGATCACGTTAGTATGGGTGCAAATGCAGCAACTCAGGCTGTACAAATTGTAGAAAATGTAGAACAAATTTTAGCTATTGAGCTGATAAATGCTTCTCAAGCCTTGTTTTTTAGATCACATAAAACGGCTCCATTTCTGAAAAAGTTTGTTACAGCTTTTAGGGAAGCCGTTCCGAAAGTCACCAAGGATCGAATTCTTCATAAAGATCTTCAAAAATCGCTTGAGTTTTTGAAGTCTTTGAAGCTTGAAAATGAATTGTTTTTAGAAGATTAAACAGACTTATATCTCAACAAAAGAAAGAAATAAATTCTCAACTTTCTTCTTTGGGTTTTCTGTTGGCGCTCTTAATTGAAATGTTCAAAGACACATCTTCTTTTTTTAAATCCATGGCAATCACATCTCCTTCTTGAATGTTGTATTTAATGATTTGTTCCGCAATGGCATCTTCAACGTATTTTTGAAGCGCTCTTTTAAGAGGTCTTGCGCCATATTTCTTGTCAAATCCTTTGTCAGCAATAAAGTCTTTTGCTTTCTTGCTGAGTTTTAATTTGTAACCAAGTTCAGATATTCGCTCAAGTAACTTTGCCAATTCAATATCAATTATTTTGTCGATATGTGCTCTTTCTAAATTATTGAACACTACTACATCATCGATTCGGTTTAAAAATTCTGGGGCAAATGCTTTTTTGAGTGCATTTTCAATCACACCTCTTGCATTGGCATTTTCTTGTTCTCTTTGGGCTGACGTTCCAAAGCCAACACCGGTTCCAAAGTCTTTTAATTTTCTAGCACCCACGTTAGATGTCATGATAATAATTGTGTTGCTAAAATCAATTTTTCGACCTAAGCTATCAGTTAAAAATCCATCGTCTAAAACTTGCAATAACATATTAAAAACATCAGGGTGTGCTTTTTCAATTTCATCAAGAAGTATGACAGCATAAGGTTTTCTCCTTACTTTTTCAGTAAGTTGTCCACCTTCTTCATAACCTACGTATCCTGGAGGCGCTCCTACCAATCTAGAAATTGCAAACTTTTCCATGTATTCGCTCATATCAATGCGAATAAGTGCATCACTGCTATCAAAGAGCTCTCTTGCTAAAACTTTTGCAAGCTGTGTTTTCCCTACACCTGTTTGACCTAAAAATATAAAAGACCCAATGGGTTTATTAGGTTCTTTTAATCCCGCACGGTTTCTCTGAATGGCTTTAACAACCTTAGATACAGCTTCATCTTGACCAATGACTTTACCACTGATAAGTTTTGGTAATACTGAAAGCTTATTGCTCTCTGTTTGCGCAATGCGATTAACGGGAACGCCAGTCATCATTGACACAACCTCAGCCACATTTTCTTCTGTGACAATTTCTCTATTGAGTTTAGATTCTGTCTCCCACTTTTCTTGGGCTTCGGAAAGGCTTTTTTCAAGCCGTTTTTCATCGTCTCGTAGTTTTGCAGCCTCTTCATATTTTTGTTTTTTAACAACAGAATTTTTAGTCGATCTAACCGCTTCTAATTCTGCTTCTAGTTCCACAATTTGAGCTGGAACATCAATATTGGTTATGTGTACCCTTGATCCTGCTTCGTCCAAAGCATCAATGGCCTTGTCTGGAAGAAAACGATCTGACATATATCGGCTCGTCAGTTTTACACAAGCAAGAATGGCTTCATCAGTATAATCCACATTGTGGTGTTCTTCGTATTTATTTTTAATATTATTCAGAATTTCAATAGTCTCATCAACAGAAGTTGGTTCAATAATAACCTTTTGAAAACGACGTTCTAAGGCACCATCTTTTTCAATGTTTTGTCGGTATTCATCAAGTGTTGTAGCCCCCACACATTGAATTTCACCTCTTGCAAGTGCAGGTTTTAACATATTGGATGCGTCCAGACTTCCCGTGGCACCCCCGGCACCAACGATCGTGTGAATTTCATCTATAAATAAGATGACATTATCATTTTTTTCAAGTTCATTCATGACCGCTTTTATGCGCTCTTCAAATTGGCCTCGGTATTTTGTACCTGCCACCAAACTTGCTAAATCTAAGGTTACAACTCGTTTGTTGAACAAAACTCTAGAAACTTTTCGCTGAAAAATTCTATTGGCCAATCCCTCTGCAATAGCAGATTTACCAACCCCTGGTTCACCAATTAAAAGCGGGTTGTTCTTTTTTCTTCTGCTCAAGATTTGTGAAACTCTTTGAATTTCTTTCTCTCTTCCCACCACGGGGTCAAGCTTGCCTTCTTCAGCCATTACCGTTAAATCGCGACCAAAATTATCTAAAACAGGGGTTTTTGATTTTTTATTTGTCTTAGAAGATGCACTTTTTGAAAAGCCATTATCATTGTCTTTGGAATCCTCATATTCACTATTTGAAAAAGCTTCGGATTTAGGTGACTCAGTGTAGGTAGAACTATCTTCTGTTATCATTTGCTTAAATTGATCTTTGACATTGTCGTAATTGATGCGCAATTTGTTGAGTAATTTCGTTGTAGGGTCGTTTTCATTTCTCAAGACGCAGAGCAATAAATGAGCCGTATTGATGGATTTACTTTGAAATAGCTTGGCTTCTAAAAAGGTTGTTTTGAGGGCGCGTTCTGCCTGCCTAGTTAAGTGTAAGTTTTTTTTCTCGTTTGTGGCTGTGCTTATGTTGGGATTCGCAGGGCTCAAAATTTCTACTTTGCGACGCAGTTGGCTCAAGTCAATGTCCAATACATTTAGTATTTCGACCGCCTTTCCCTGGCCATCTCTTAACAGCCCAAGCATTAAGTGTTCCGTTCCAATAAAATCATGCCCTAGTCGCAGTGCTTCTTCCTTGCTAAAAGAAATCACGTCTTTAACTCGGGGTGAGAAGTTATCATCCATTTAAATATATTTTGTGTAAAAATACAAATTTTATAGGGGATTATTAAAAACAAAATCTTAAAAAATTAATACTTGGTATAACTATAGTAAAAACAATTTAAAATCAAAATATTTTAGGTTTAATTTATCAAATCTTTACGCCTTAAAATTGTTGATAAAATAGTCCAAAAAAAGACGGTATTTTAAGTATTAAAATAGGGGAAAGTTTTATATTAGCTACCAGGTAAAAATTGCAACAAAATTATTTATGATTGAAGGAGAAAAGTTAATCCCGATTAATATAGAGGATGAAATGAAATCAGCATACATCGACTATTCGATGTCTGTGATTGTTTCTAGGGCTCTGCCGGACGTTCGAGACGGATTAAAGCCCGTCCACCGCCGAGTGTTATATGGCATGCATGAATTGGGTGTAAAATCCAATACGGCTCACAAAAAATCGGCAAGAATTGTGGGGGAAGTACTTGGTAAATACCACCCCCATGGAGATACATCCGTTTATGATACTATGGTGCGTATGGCACAAGAATGGAGTCTGCGTTATATGTTGGTTGATGGGCAAGGAAATTTTGGCTCCATTGATGGAGACAGTCCTGCTGCGATGCGTTACACGGAGGCACGCATGCGTAAGATCTCAGAAGACATGTTGGCCGATATTGATAAAGAAACCGTTGATCATAAATTAAATTTTGACGATACCCTCAAAGAACCTACTGTTTTACCCACGCGCATTCCCGGCCTGTTGGTCAATGGCGCTTCTGGTATCGCTGTTGGGATGGCAACTAATATGCCTCCGCATAATCTATCGGAAGTGGTTGATGGTATTACAGCTTATATAGATGATAATTCCATTGAAATTGATGCGCTTATGAAACATATCAAGGCTCCTGATTTTCCAACCGGAGGCATCATATATGGATACGACGGCGTCAAAGAAGCTTTTGAAACGGGCCGTGGTCGCATCGTCATGCGGGCCAAAGCCAATATAGAACAAGTTAATGGTCGAGAGTGTATTATTGTCAATGAAATCCCTTATCAAGTCAATAAGGCAGACATGATTAAAAAAACTGCGGATCTTGTCAATGATAAAAAACTAGAGGGGATTTCAACCATTCGTGATGAATCTGATCGGAACGGAATGCGTATTGTCTACGTTTTGAAGCGAGATGCAATTCCGAACATCGTTCTAAATAAGCTTTTTAAATACACAGCCTTGCAGTCATCATTCAGTGTAAACAACATTGCCCTTGTCAATGGTCGTCCAGAAATGCTGAATCTTAAAGATATGATTCATCATTTTGTGGACCACCGTCATGAAGTGGTTGTTCGTAGAACAAAATATGAATTGCGAAAAGCAGAAGAACGCGCTCACATTTTAGAAGGTCTTATTATCGCTTCTGACAATATTGACGAAGTGATTAAAATCATTCGAGGCTCTTCCAATCCAGACGAGGCGCGTGAAAAACTAATTAAGCGTTTTGAACTTAGTGACATTCAAGCCAAAGCCATTGTTGAAATGCGTTTGCGTCAGTTGACAGGATTAGAGCAGGATAAATTGCGATCTGAGTACGAAGCTTTGATGGAAACTATTGAGGATCTTAAGGATATTCTTGAGAAAAAAGACCGTCGCATGCAAATTATTAAAGATGAATTGCTAGTGGTCAAGGATAAATACGGGGATGAACGTCGTTCTGTAATTGAATATGCTGGAGGCGATTTATCTATCGAAGATATGATTCCAAATGCACAAGTAGTGATTACGATTTCTCATGCAGGCTATATCAAAAGAACCTCTTTGACTGAATACCGAACTCAAAATAGAGGTGGGGTTGGTCAAAAAGCATCCACCACTAGAAATGAAGACTTTTTAGAGCATTTATTCGTAGGAACAAACCACCAATACATGTTATTTTTCACTCAAAAAGGAAAATGTTTTTGGATGCGAGTTTACGAAATCCCAGAGGGCAGTAAAACATCTAAGGGCCGGGCCATTCAAAATTTGATTAATATAGAACAAGACGATAAAGTAAAAGCATTCATTTGTACACAAAACCTAAAAGATGAAGACTATATCAATGCGCATTATGTAATCATGGCTACCAAAAAAGGACAGGTTAAGAAAACATCTTTAGAGCAATATTCTAGACCCCGAACCAACGGAATTAATGCAATTACCATTCGTGAAGGCGATGAATTATTAGAAGCCAAACTGACCACTGGTGAGAGCCAAGTGATGTTGGCATTAAAATCTGGAAAAGCCATCAGATTTGAGGAAGCCAAAACACGTCCTATGGGTCGTGGCGCCTCAGGTGTTCGTGGAATTACGTTATCCCATGATGAAGATGCAGTCATTGGCATGATTTCTGTGAATGATATGGAGAGTAATATTTTAGTGGTTTCTGAAAATGGCTATGGCAAACGCTCAAACCTGGAAGACTACCGCATTACCAATAGAGGCGGAAAAGGCGTTAAAACCATTTCAATAACGGACAAAACAGGTCATTTGGTTTCTATTAAAAATGTCACAGATGAAGATGATTTGATGATCATCAATAAATCTGGCATCGCGATAAGAATGTCGGTTGAAGATCTAAGAGTTATGGGACGCGCCACACAGGGTGTTAAGCTGATCAATTTAAAAGGCAGTGATTCCATTGCTGCTGTTGCTAAAGTGATGAAAGATGAGGAAGAAGAAAGCAATGAAAGCGCTGTTGAAACTGAGGATTCAGATGTTCAATCCCAAGATGCAACTACATCCGAAAACAATTCCGAAAACACTCAAAATGAGGATTAATAAAATCACAAAAAAATGAAAAAATATATAATTTTAGGATTTGTAATGATATTTGTTGGGTCTATTTCCGCTCAAAAAAAAGAATTAAGAAGTGCAGGAAAAGCGCTTGACAAAGGAAATTTTGAAAAAGCAAAAACCGCTTTAGACGCTGTAGAGACATTATTAGAATCCATGGATGACAAACAAAAAAGTGAATTTCATCTTTTGAAAAGTAAGCTTTATTTAAATGATGGTGCTGCAAATCTAGAGGATACTGTAATGGCCATAGAAGCATTTGAAAAGGTTTCTGACCTTAACAATGCTCAGTCCAAAGAAATACATTTTGAAAACCTAATTAATCATTTGGTAAACAAGGGTAGTGATTTTATTCAAAATAATGATTACTCCTCCGCATCACATTGTTTTTCTAATGCCTACCGCATCTCTAAAAAAGACACATTATATTTATACTATGCTGCTTCATCATCAATAAATGCTAAAGAATATGATAAATCATTGAAAATGTATGAAGAGTTAAAATCTTTAAATTATACAGGCATTGAAAAGCAGTATTTTGCATTAAATTTAATTACAAATATGGAAGAAGCTTTTGATAATAAATTATTGAGAGATGCTTCTGTTCAGGCAAAAACACATTCCAATCCAACTGAAAAAAAATCTAAGTCTAAATACCCAGAAATAATTAAAAATATGGCATTGATCTACAACCAAATGGGAGACACTGAAAAGGCTCTGGAAGCTATGCGTGAAGCGAGGGCCGAAAACCCCGGCGATTTAAATCTCATCTTGACAGAGGCCAATGTGCATTATGCCATGGGGGACATTGATAAATTTAAAAGTTTATTAGAATATGCTACTGAGTTGGATTCTGAAAACCCGGAATTACAATACAATTTAGGGGTCATTGCAGCGGAGGCCAATGATGTAGAAAATGCCAAAAAATATTATAATCGTGCCATTGAATTAAATCCAAAATATGTTAATGCTTATATCAATTTAGCCGCTTTGATTTTAGGACAAGAGGAATCTATTATTGACGAGATGAATAATTTGGGTACCTCGGCTGCCGAGGACCGTCGTTATGATGAACTCAGATTGGAAAGAAAGGAACTTTATTTTGAAGCGATTCCATATTTAGAACAAGCGATTGACATTGATTCTAATAATTTTCAAGCTGCTAAAACACTTTCTAATATATACTCAGCTACAGGAGATGATGTTAATGCAAAAAAATATAGGGAGTTAGCTGAAAGTATAGAGAAATAAAATTTTATCCTTTTTTAAAACTCAACATATTTGCATTGGAGTTTTTCGTTTTAGACAATTTCAAGACACACTGTATTTGTTGTTTTATATGCTTTTAATTACACGGAGATTATGGGAGTGTATACGATGATCAACATTGTAAATACCTGTGTGGTCCAATAGGTCGATGCGGACTTTGCCATGGGCATGAATGATGTGGTTGTTTTCCATGATTATACCTACATGTATGATAGCCCCTTCTTTATTATCAAAAAAGGCGAGGTCACCTGGACTGCTTTCTTCAATAAAACTTAAGGCATCTCCTTGTTTGGATTGTTCAGAAGCATCTCGCATTAGTTTAAGTCCATTGAGTCGGTATACCATTTGTGAAAATCCAGAACAATCAATGCCAAAGGGGGTTTTGCCACCCCAAAGGTAAGGTGCGTTTAAGTACATTAAAGCGGTTTCAATAAGTTGCTCTTTATTTTTTTTCCCAATCAATCTTTCACCATCAAAGTGGTGATTGAGTGTGGCAGTTGCATTTAAAATACTGCCCAAAACAATGGGTTGTAGTTTTTTATTTGCATCCGTAATTAAATTTACTAAATCTGCACAAAATATTTCATCTTGAGAACTTAAACGGGAGTAATCAGATTTTTCAATCCATTGAAACTGTTTGTTGTCAATCCAACCTTCATATTTATCAAAACTAAGTCGAATTTTACTCCATTTTTTACGATGTTCTAACACTTTAAAGAGTTCACCGTAGAGCAACTGCGAAGTCAATTCGCTTCTGTCTGAAGGTTCCCGTCTTAATCCTACAATGCTATGGTTGCAGAGCCCGTATTGCATTCCTTAATTAATTTCTTTTAAGAACGAGAGCTGAAGCTCCACCGCCACCATTACATATAGCAGCAGCCCCCAGAGTTCCATTATTTTTTTCCAAAACATTTATTAAGGTGACTACAATTCGTGCTCCTGAGCAACCCAAGGGATGTCCTAAAGAAACAGCCCCGCCATGGACATTTACTTTTGCAGCATCGAGTCCCAAAATTTTCATATTAGCCAATCCAACCACAGAAAATGCTTCATTGAATTCAAAATAATCAACATCATCAATTTGTATATTGGCTTTTTTTAGTGCTTTGGGGAGTGCTTTGGCTGGGGCAACTGTAAACCACTCTGGTTCTCGAGCAGCGTCAGCGTAACTTATTACTGTAGCAAGTGGTTTCAATCCAAGGGCTTTAGCTTTATCTAGGCTCATCATGACCACTGCTGCGGCACCATCGTTAATAGTAGAAGCATTGGCTGCAGTCACAGTGCCATCCTTGGTAAAGGCAGCTCTTAGGGTTGGTATTTTTTCAAGTTTAACGTTTGTATATTCTTCATCTTTAGAAACAATTATAGATGCACCTCTTCGCTGGGGTACTTCAACAGGGATGATTTCGTTGTCAAATTTACCCAGATTCCAGGCTTCTGTAGCGCGTTTATAAGATTCGATCGCAAAAGCATCTTGATCTTCTCTTGTAAATCCATATTCCACAGCACAAGCATCTGCATATACGCCCATTGCCTGTTCGCTGTAAGCATCTACAAGGCCGTCTTTTTGCATGCCGTCTTCAAGGGTTCCTGGACCAAATTTTTTAGCGTTTCTGGCATTGTAGTAATGGGGAATAGAACTCATATTTTCCATGCCTCCTGCAACAATAATATCGGCATCACCTAAGGAAATGCTTTGGGCTGCTTGTTGAATGGCTTTCATGCCTGAAGCACAAACTTTATTTATGGTAGTACAAGGGACTGTGTTTGGAATTCCAGCAAAAATAGCAGCTTGTCTTGCAGGCGCTTGACCTGTGCCTGCTTGTACGACTTGACCCATTAAGACCGCGTCGATATTATTGGGGTTCAAATTAATTTTGTCTATGGCGCCTTTGATGGCTATAGCGCCTAGTTTTGGAGCTGAAATACTTGTTAAGCTGCCCATAAAACTTCCTATGGGGGTACGTATTGCAGAAACAATTACAACGTCTTTGTTCATAAGTAAAAGATTAAATTTAAGTACCTCTAATGTAATTAATTTTTAGGATATAAGCGATGGTATTTTTAGCTTTTTATAACAAAATGCCCTAATTTTAGAACTTTTTAGAGTCCTCTTTTTTATGGACCTTATTTTAATTTTATATTGCAGTTAATTAAGTATTATTAATGAATCAATTTTTAAATAAATTTTACAGAAATCACAGCGTTATATACAAGATTTTTCTTTTTGTTATAACCACTGTCTTAATTGTTTACCTGTTTCCAAAAAGCGGCACATTTAGATACAGTTTTGAAAAGGGAAAACCTTGGCAATCTGAAAATTTATACGCCCCTTTTGATTTTGCAATTAAAAAATCTAATGAGGAGATTGAAAATGAAAAAATATTAATTTCAAAAGAAGCATCTGTCTTTTTTGAAGTAGATACAGCGCTTTTAAATCAGGTTAAATTAAATCATAAGATAGCATTTGATAAAGGTTTTTTTGAAATGCCGGCTGGCCCATTAAAACTAAAAATGTTTGATGCTAGCATTTCTATTTTAGATGGGTTTTA
>Ga0209503_10001386_pt1 | contig 12494 bp, 8 predicted proteins | sample SouAtlMetagenome_2_FD_187448 | JGI IMG/M metagenome (GOLD analysis project Ga0209503, IMG submission 187448) | Marine eukaryotic phytoplankton communities from Atlantic Ocean - South Atlantic ANT15 Metagenome (SPAdes) (version 2) | ecosystem: Environmental > Aquatic > Marine > Oceanic | place... | reverse complement strand
GCATTTGCAACAATTTTATCTGTCGAAATAGAGTTTACTGGTGGAGTTGTTGTAACTTGTGCTTGACTTTTGTTTATGACATAGAAGTTCAAACCAGTATCAGGCGCTTCAGTCATAGTAAGAGTTGTACCAGCGGCAGAATAAGCTGCAGTTGGTTCTTGTCTTACGTTTCCTACGAAAACTTCAAGGTCATTTGCATTTGCAACTGGATTCGTTAATGTGAAAACAGTTGTAGACCCATTTGCAGTAAAAGACTGTTTTGGGTTTGCACCTACGAAACCTTGAGTTGGTGTAGTTCCTAAAAACGGCATACCCTACTCCTATGTTATCTGCATCAAACCAAGAACTGCATCAAGAGATGTAGCGGCACTTGCTTGAACTTTTAAAATATCTCCAGTTTCTAGTACATACTTTTGACCAGCGAAAACTTCAAGAGTTGTATTTGCTGGAATAGTTACCTCATTCAATAATAGAGGTGTTGTACTTGCAGAAGTATCTGTCATTTGTACCGTTGCATTTACTGAATTATCTGTCTTGTTAGTTAGTGCAAGACCAAGAATAATTCCAGTTGTAGATGCTGGACAAGTATATAGTGTTGCAAGAGCAGCGTGATTAACTGAAACTAATGATGCGTTTTTAAATGTATTTGCCATATTCCTTTTATCCTAAAGCGATTGCGAGTGCAGTAGCGTCATCAGCAGGGTCAAATGTTAATTTTGCTTTTGTTACTGTACTATCTGCAACAGTATTTATAGTGTTTGCTTGTGATAGTTGTATCACTTGTATATTGTTTGTTCCACTTGGTGGTGCAGAAGTAAATGTTAAAGTTGCACCGTTAACTGTGTATGCGTAACTTGAACCATACCTCTGATAAACATTGTCTACAAATACTAAGAAATTGTTTGCACTACTTCCAGAAGGTACTTGTGTTAATGTAAATGCAGTTGCTGAATTGTCACCGTTGAACTCATCAATATGTGGTGATGCAAGTGCAGACACCATTGATGTAGTAGAACGACCAAGGAATACAATAAAAATTCTAGAACCATTACTTGGTGCAGATGCAAAAGTAATCTTTGGTGAACCAGTTGACAAAGAGATATTGAACGAGTATGAAGGTTCTTGAATAATACCATCAAGAGACACAAGAAGTTGTCCTGCTTGTGCAACTGGAAATTCAAGAGTAAATGTCGCAGTTGAACCGTCACCAGTGATTAACTGTTTGTCGAAACTACCGTGTGATGGTTCTAATCCAATGTAACTCATTATTGTTTTCCTTTAATCCTATTTATTATGTAACTGCATACCTAATTACAACAATTCCAGAACCACCGTCTGCACTGTTATTATTTCCTCCGCCTCCAGAGGAAACACCACCAGCACCATCACCAGTATTTGCACCACCGGCAACTCCATTTGTAGTGCCTGATACACCTTGTCCACCAGTTGCGTATGTTACATTTGAACCAGTTCTAAAATTATTTGCACGACCAGCACCACCAGCTACAGTAGTACTATTTGCAGCCGCACCAGCACCACCAGCGCCTCCACCACCAGCAGAACCTACTGTTCCACCAACACTATCATAATTTCCACCTTGTCCACCAGCGTTTCCATATCCAGTTACATTCGTAACCCCAGAATATGTATTCTGTGTTGAAGCAGCTCCAGCTTCTTGGTGTTCAGAACCACCAGAACCAGAACCACCAGTTTGACTATCTGTACCGTAGTCAGTACCTCCACCACCACCAAGTCCTATATGACTATTAAATGAACTATTACCACCATTACTAGAAGGAGCTTGGTCATTTGTAGATTTTGCACCACCAGCACCAACTACTACGTCATAGTTTCCAGCAGTTATTGATTGAGATGTTGCGACAACCATACCACCAGCACCCCCACCACCAGTAGAACCAGTTGCAGCTTCAGCAGCTGCAGAACCACCACCGCCACCAACTATGAGGTAATCACAAGTTAGAGTTCCAGTGAATGAAATTCGGTTTGAATTAAGAAATGAATGAACTCTGTATCTAGTTCCTCCAGATTCATATTCTGTTATTGTTCCACCAAATGCAAAAGCACCAACAGTGCTTCCAGATTGTTTTGCGGCTGTTACTGCATTATCAGCAATATTTGCAGTTACGACAGCATTATCAGCAAGTTTTGCGGCTGTCACTGCATCAGCAGCAAGTTTCGCAGTTGTGATTGAACCATCTGCGATATCTGCTGTTGCAGAGGTTGTTTGGTTATTTAAATATTCTGCTAAATTTTTTGCGTTACTAGCCATTATACGAAATACCTCGCCATTATTTGTGAACTAGCAACTGGTGTAAATGTGAACGTCAGTGTTGCACCAGATATACCATAGTCCGTTGTTGGTTTCATTGCAACTCCATTGTAAAATACAAACACATCATTTACAGATGCACTATTACTTAAAGTAAATGCAGTAGTAGAACCGTTACCAGTAAAGTTATCTAGGAACATTGATACTGCTCTTCTTGCAGTTGTTCTAACTCCCATATGTTTCACTTCAATTTCTGCACTATTAGGTGGTGCAGATGTAAATGTTACCACTCCAGTTGTTGTGTTGAGTGAATAGTTTGTAGATGCTTTTTGTAGAATACCATCAATAAACACCATAATTTGTGATGAGTTTGCTGGAATTTCTGATAATGTTACTGTAGTTGCAGAACCATTACCAGTAAATGCATCTGTAGTAAATGTTTTTAGTTGGTCTGATAATTCTGTAACACCAACTGAACCAGCTGGAGGTGAGTGAAGAATAGTTGTTAGACCGTGGTGAATAACATATATGCTATCACCGTTTGCCGGCGTTCCAGTAAATGTAAGAACTTTTGGTTTACTACTCGCATCATCTCCAATAGTATAGGCAACGTCTGGTTCTTGAACAACATTGTTTACAACAACCATAACATTTTGTGAAGAACCACCAGGCACTTCATTTGTTAGAGTAAAAGTTGTAGCACTTCCATCTCCAGTAAAGTCCTCTTTCAAGAACTTTGGACTAACTCTGTTTTCAATTGACGCACCTATGTATGACATATTACGATACCTCTTGTAGAATACCAGCGATTAAATCAACATTAGCCGCACTTGCGTATGCATATACCTTGTCGTTAGAATTCAGAACAATCTTTTGTCCAGAAACAATCTTTAGTGTTGATGATGCTGGGATTGTAACATCTTTTACAATGTGATATGCTTTGTAGATTACTTTTGTACCACCAGCAGCTCCATCAGCTGCACTAGCGTTTTGTGCATATGTAAATGTTGTTGTACTTGGAACAGATGCAACCTTATACATTCCGTTGACATATGCAGTTGTTGAACCAGTTACCATAACATATTGTCCAACACTTAATCCGTGTGCAGAACCAGTTGTTACAGTTGCAACATCACTTGAGGATGCAATACTTGTGATTGAACCCAGAGTTGCAGAGGTGTCTTGAATAAAACAAGATAGTGCGACACCAGCAGTTCCAGTATTGGAAGCATCAAGTTCCACCAGAATTGAATTAACACCACTTGAACCATTGTTTGCATTATAAACCAACTGTGGGCCTGTAGCATTATCAGTCGCACTTCCAGTAGATTGATAAAACTCACCAGCAGTCGGAATACTTGCAAAACTGTTTACAAAGTTATTAGCCATATTTCTTTCCTTTTTATCCTAACGCAGTTGCTAGTGCGATTGAGAATCCTTCAGTAGAGATTGTACCCCCAACTGTAGGAAATGTCAAGTTCACAGAACCATTAGTTATGTTTCCACCAGTTTGTAAATTACCAGCAGTTAATGTTCCAGAGATTGTAACTGCATTTGGTAAACCAATTGTAAGTGTTTGTCCACTTGCAACAGTCTCAATCTCGTTTGTAGTACCAGCGATTGTTAACGATTGAGTATCTAAGTCTACTGCAAAAGTTCCACTATCTCCAGCACCATCTAAATCTGATATATTAACAGCAGTATTTAATAATGTAACCGCTTCTACAACATCAGTCGCAGATGCGATAATACCAGATGCACCAGTAATACTTGCAATGTCACCAACATCAGTAGCAAGTTCATTGAATTCAATTCTGAATTCTTCAAACGTATTACTTGGAACTACACTTCTATCTGCCATCTTTTTCTACCAACTTTACTAAAAGAGATTTAATTTCATGCATCTCAGATTTTAATATATTTATCTCTCTTGTTGCATCTCTTAAACCATCTTTTTGAGATTCAAAAGTTTTCTTTCTAGCGATAGCGGCAAGATATGCACTTCTATTAGTATTTATTACTGCTTTACTATGCATATCCTTTACTAAATCTGGGTTATCTTCTACTACTTTATACTCTGTCATCTTATGTTGCTAATGCGAGAGCTCGCAAGTCCTTTAATCTTGGTGGTTCAGATGAGTTAGTTCCTTGCATTACAATTTTAATTGAAAAGGCAATAAATTCATCTAGGTTATTTGCAGTATATTCATATTCTTTAAAGTCACTTGCAGACAATGATGCGTTAACAGTATTATCTGGAGAACCATTTGTATTAAAGAAGTTATATCCTATCTCATCAAAATCAGATGCATCATCAGAACGAAGTATCTTAAACATTAATTTTACATTTGCACTTGCAAATCTATTCATATCTAAAAAGACTTTAATTCCAGTAGCAGGATTATCAAGTGCAACTCTTCTAGTTATATAAATTGCTTCATTAACATCACCAGAATCCGCTTCTGAGGATACATAATCACCTTGCAGTGGAGTCGCACCCATATCAGATGCACTATCAATCTTGTTTAACCTATTTGAAAATGCAACGATAGACTTTCTATCTAAATCAATAATAGGTGATAAGTTTTCCAAACTACTTCTTAGTTCTAAATCTAAGTAGAATGATTTTTGTCCAGCGATTTCATTAGTTTCATTGATTTGACTTGCAATAATTTTTGGTTTATCAAAGAAGAAATTTTCACCCAAAGTAATCGGTCTTGCAAAAGATGTTCCTTGTAAACTGAAAGATGTTTCAGTTCCATTCACTGACGTACCAGTAGTAGTTCTCACCTTTGGTGAAATTCCAGTTTCTGGATATACAAGAGTTGGAACTAGAGTTTGCATACCATCCATACTTGCGTTTTCTGTTGCAGTTACAGCACTACCACCTTGGTTTTGGTCACCAGTACTAGAACTTGGAGCAGTTGTTGTCGCAACAGTATAACTATCAATTCCAACATTTGCAAGAGTAGTATGTGTCTTATTAATTTGGTCAAGAGGAATACCGTTTAGTTGATAAAGTTCAACCGTTGCACCATTGAGGTGGGTTGCGGCTGTTGTACTATCGTAACCTCTTGTAGTTGGAGTAATTGTGTTAGATGAAATTGTTCCTCTAATAATTTCATCATCAATCTTAATGTAAATATTTGAACCATCATTACTTGCAATAAAATCAGCATTTGCATTAATTGAAATTGTACTACTTGTATTAGTAAATGTAATTGCAGCTGAAAGAGTAGTAGTAATAGCAGATGATACACCACTAATTGTCACATTGTTAGATGACGAATACATATGATGGTCTGGATGAGTAACTTGTACAAAAGTTGAACCCTCAATAGTTCTAATTGGGTCTGTACCTAAAGTTTTTGTTTCCACAACATCATTTGTAAGAGTTAAAGTTCCTCTTGCGGCTGTATTAAAACTTGCTCTATGAATTGTAAATTTTAAATCTTCATAATCGAATGGAGTCCAAGTGGTATTATTCTGTGATTTAAATAGAACACCTAAATGTGGTTGTTTAGAAATTGTACGAGTACCACCAATTTCTTGTTCACCCATTCTGGATATCCACGCAAAATATCTTTCACAAGGCGTAAAGAGAACTAATGTAAATTCTTCTTCTTCCTTCAGATAAATTGGTTGACGGAATCTAAATGTTGTCGGAACAGATGCATCAGCAGAAATATTAACATTACTAATTTTCTTTCCAGACACACTTCTAGCGGCTGCAGTATCTACTACCAATTCAGTTTGAGAATTGATTGCAGTAATCTTTGCAACAAGTGCTGTTGTGTCATAGTTTCCAGTATCTTGAACAACACCAGAAGTAGTATTACCAGCACCTTCAATAGTAATTGTATCTCCAACTGCAATATTGTGAGCACCAGTTAAGAAATTAGTATTCGTACCAGTAACAGTTGTGCTTCCGCCTGTCATTGCAACAGTACCAGACATAAATGGACGTAACCACCTATTTGCTTCTGGTAATTGTTTTAATGTTGGGAAACCATTTACAACTTCTCTAATTTGAAGAAGAACTGGAATGGTTGGGTCTTTTCTTTGGAAATAACAATCTACCTTTGTTACAAACTCTCCACCAGTTTCACTTGATAAAAATGTCTGTGCAAGTGGGTCACCACCAGCACCAGCACCTCCACCACCTTCTCCTTCATCATCATCTTCTTGATTGATTGCAAACAAGAAGTTTCTATCTACCACATTGTGAGATGTTGAACTTGATACTGTTCTAGTATCATTAACACTTGTTACCTCAATTCTTCCGTTTCTAGTTGCAAGTATTTCTTCTTGAATATTTCTTAATACACCAGTAGAAGAGAAAAGAGCTTGTGCAAATGTTTCTGGTTCTGGAACAGTTGCATTAGTACTTGATGATGTAAGTCTGAATAGTCTTTCACCAGTTTGGAATTGTGGATTACCAGCAACATTTGGGTCTGGGATAGTAAATAATCCTTCTAAACTACCACCACCATCAGTAAACATTTTTCCACCCAATGTATCTTTTTGGTGGTCAGTTTGTCCACTATCAGATGTAGGAGTAGTAAATGCAGTTACATCAACTTTATCAAAGAAAGGATACATTCTAGTATTTGGTTTCAATCCATCAGCAGTAAAATTAATATTTTTACTTCTCATAAAAGGTATCATTGCAGTTGAACGTAATCTATCACCCAATGACTCTCTATCAATTTGTGTAATGACTCTTGTGTTTACACCAGACCTTCTTTGTCTACGAGTTGTTGTAGTTGTAACCCTTGAGGTTACGTTTTGAAATACTGCGTTACCTTCTTGTTGATTTCTTCTTGCAATTACTTGACTAGATTGTGAAGTTCCAGACCATTGTGTCTGCCACGAATTCCACACAGTACCCATTGCATTTCCAACTTGTGCAACCAATTGGTCAAAGTTACCATCTCTATTAATTACAAGTGCTGGTAATCTATTTACTTCAAACCATTCATCACCACTTGGGTCAAGAGAACAAATGCCTGTCCAAGTAAATGTAAGAACTGGGTTTAAGTTTTCAACTCTTGTTGCATATGGTTGTTGGACTGCAACTACTTCTGAATATGGAAGTGTAACTACATCACCAGTTAGTTGATAACCGTCAGCAGTTCTTTGCGTGTCCGTAGTATTTTCTTCAATAAGACCAACACCCTTCATAGTAAACTTAGGACGAAGTTCATTACCCTCATAGTCAATTGAGTTTCTATAATCAACATTTTGAACATCACCTACTGAGTGTCCAGAAAAATTATCTACAACAAAACCAGATTTAAATCTATCAAGACCATTTTCATCTTGTACTTGAAATGACTGTGCATCTTTTTCTAATAAACTAAGTGCAGTATAATATTCTACTTGGTCTAATCTTCTTTCAATAACACCAATATCTCTCATAGTAAATCTACGATTGTCTGTTTTTTCAAAAGACGTATCTTTAATATCTAAAACATATGGTGGTAGATTGATAGTCGCAAGCAACATAGCTCTTTCAATTCTTTTTGGTGGAACTGGTTCTTCTGCTGGTTCACCTTCAACCATTTTGAAGGCACCATATTCTGTCAAGAATAACATATCGGTTCTTCCAAGGTAGAAATCAAAATCATATTGAAATTGTGAATTGTCTTTTGGTATTAATATCTCTGAAGAACCAGTACCAGCAAAAGACCTTGAACTAAAATCGAAAGATTTAGAAGTAACTTTGTGTGCAGTTTGCGATTGAATATTTGTTGCAGTATTAATTGTTGCATCTGCAACTCTTGGTCTAAAGTCAACTGTATCTCTTAGGTCAAACTCACCAGAAGGTGCTTTTACTTCTGGGTCAACTCTTGTCGAGGTATAAGTCGGTATCTCTTTGTAATTAATTGCACTATAAGAATCGACTGAGAAGTAATCACCAGTACCGTGTGCAAAATAATTACATACAATAAGAAGTTTACCTACTGGAGTTGGTTTACCACCTTTTCTTACAATTCTTGAAATATCATAAAAGTTATCTCTTTGTCCAGTATCAAGTGTAAACCTACTGGTAATATCTTTAGAACCAGCAGTAAGAGTTCCAGTTGTTGCAGTTGCAGTTGATTTAACACCAGTAATAGTTTCGTTTGTAATAAAGTTTTTACCATTTGTAGTAATATATGTTACTGGATTTGTTGTATTAATAATTACAGCATTTGCACCACTTGATGCACCTTGAATTGTTTCACCCTTTTCAAAAGTACCAGATACACCAGTGACCGTAAACTGTGGAAGAACTGGATTTGCACTTGCATCTTCAGAATCTAAGACTGCATAAAGTTTATAAACATCTGCACGACCTAATGAAACTTCTTTGTGTTGTGATGCAGTTCCATATTCAGCACCAGCAGATGCATCTGCATCAACGAGGACTAGATGACCAGCTTGATTTGTTTTTGTTTTTTCAGATGCAACTGTTCTTGTTAATGTTGCAACAACTTTAACTTTTGCACCACTACCTAAAATTTCTGGATTTGTAATTGTTAACTGATTACCACTAACAACATATGTTTGAGCTGGAGTTGTACTTGCATCAAGATTGACGATTGTTCCACGAGCGGCAGTATTTGAACTACCACCAATCGCAGAACCAGCAGTAATAACTGTGACTACGCAATCTGTATTTGACTTTGCAGAAAAGGTTTCAGTCGCACCAGCAGTTAGTGCAATCTCACCACTTGCAGTTGTTGTAACAACAAATGTTTTTCTAAATGTCTGTGAAGTTTGGGATATATTATTATTAGTATCAGTCTTTAATGTTTTGATAACATCTTTTCTTAACTTTCTAAGAAGAAGGTTTTTCTCTTGGTCACGAAGTTGATTTCTTAATCTAATCATTTGAACAGATACAACAGCAGTTGCAGAGTTCAGTGCAGTAGAACCATCTCCATTATCAATGGTAAGAGAGGTATTAGATGCAATATTAAGAACTCTACCAGTTAAATCAATACCACCAGCACCAGCACCAGGCACAGTTACAAAGTCACCTTGTTTTAAATCAGTTTGAAATGTTGTGTTAAATCCAGTAACAGTATTATTAGAACCGTTCATAGATACAGTACCACCGATTGTAAGAGTAGAACTTAATACCAAGTTTGCAGTAAAGTCATTTCCAGTAACAGGCGAATCCATAACTGTTGATTTAACATCTTCAAAGTTTCTTGATGTGACGGCTGCAATTGTAAGTTCATTACCACTTGCATCTTCTATAAGTTGAGCGGCATTATTTGAAACAGTTTGTGAAGTTGATATGACTTTTTCACCTACACTAAAGTTACCAGTAACAGTAATTAGTTGAAGTAAGTTATTAACAGAACTATGAATAAATCCAGTTGCACCAGAGGTTTGTCCAGTTACCTTTGAACCTTGTGCGGCTCCAGTTGGACTACCACCAAAGTTCGCACTAAGTTGGATTTGTGTAAACATACGAATATCAAAAAGATATAAGTTAAATTCTGAGTCGTGGTCAGCGGCTGCTGTTAATGTATCGTTTGATGTATTACCAGAAGAGTGTTCAAATGCACGAGCTCTTGCAACACCAATCTGATTGTTTGGAACATTGTTCCACCTATCAGCAGAATTAGCACCTACCTTTTTTAATCCGTGTAATCGTATTTCCCTATACGGTTCTGCAACATCACCAGAGATAAAAGGTGAAAGGTCTGGAGAACCTTTTACAGTATCTACTCTTGTAAAGTTACCAACCTCTACGTTAGTAATTGCAGAGTCAAAGTTTTCAGAAGTTCTTGGTTTTGGAACATCAATAAATGATGGAACAACTTGTTCTATTTCATAACCACGAACATATGCCTTTCCAGGCGATACTTGTAAAGTAAGATTTTCTTCAGCGGCAGTTTTACCAGCATCAGTAACTTGATTTGATGCATACACACCATTGTTTGCACCATCATCCAATGTTTCTCTAATTTCTACATTGTATGGTCTTACGGTATAGTTACCAGATTCATCAAATGTTCTTCTTGCAATATTTTCTTGGAAAACATTATAGTCTGTTCTATCTACAATACTTTGAACTGAACCATTTGATAATCTCATAAGTTCAACAAAGTTTTCATCATCTGCTGAACCCAATGGAAGTTTTGCAAGAGTTAAATCTATTTTAAGTCTATGAGCACCTTTTGCATTTACGTTTGTAGAACCAGTTGCATTATCCAGAAGAGTTGTATCTGCTTCTGGAGTAATTAAACTTTCAGTAATTGTTAAACCAACACGATAAGAAGGTGTGTTAGTATATTTGTCAAGAACGATTCTTTGTTGAGAAACTTTTACGAAGTGACCACGAATAAAATATACACCCTCTTCAACAGCTGCAGAAGAACCAGTTTCGGTTGCATTGGATGTTTGAAGAACGGCAGATAAATTACCAGCAGAAATCGCACCACCGTTAATATCTTTATCTACTGATATACTTTCACCATTTACGAATATGGTTGTAACACCAGCAGTTGATGCACCGACTGTACCAGTTGCACTTGCAGTATTTGTTGCACTACCAATATACTTTACATAAAGAGTTGGTGCGTCTGTAGTAGTTGCGTCTGCATAACCTACAACTCTTGCAGTTACACCAGAAGTATCACCAGTAACAATACCGTTAACATAATCTGCAAGATAACCAGCAATATTACTACCACTAATACTTGTTTGCAACTTTACAGCATAATATTTAATATCGAATGATACTTGGCCTGGAATGACCATTGACCCTTCTTTAAAAAAATGTCTACCGTGTTTTTCAACTTGGTTTTGAAGAATTGATTGGAGAGTAGTTAACTCTCTCGCTTGAACGGCAAAGCCAGGGCGAAAAAGAACCTTATGAAATTTATCATTTGGGTCATAATCGTCATAATATGGTGATACATTTAAATCAGTTTTTTGCATTGTTTAGAATTCCACTACGACTTTAATATCCTCTGTTTGGTCTGAGGCTCTTGAGATTGCTCTTCTATTTTCAACATAGATTACTTCACCAGTATCCCTTGAAAGTTCTGGATTTGCATATCCACTTGCGAATACAACACCATTAGTTGTACCAGAGGTAGTTGCTGGAGTATGAGCTGCACTTGAGTTTGCACCAGATACAGCATTTGTACCAGAGAACGCAGTAAGATTACCAGATGAATCTAATCCATAGTTTGTATATTTTTCTTGAACATAATATAATATTCTGTTTGTGCTATCCCATTGAACAACAGTACCATTTGCACCAGTTGATGCTTGTGTAATTTTTTCGTCTGCTTGATAACTTCCAGTACCACCAGCGGCCATTAAGATTGCGTTGGTTGTTCTTGCAGTTGCAAGATTAGAAACAGCATTTGTTGCAGAGTCTTTTGGATTTTTAACAATACCCACTCTTCTAAAATCGTTCACTTGAACAACATCAGAATCAGATGGTTCTAGTTTTGCTTGAACCATAACATAGTGTCCACCAAGTTCTGCAATATCATCAGTACCGTGACCACCAGCTGGTTCAATAATTGCTTTAATCGTACCAGCAGTTCCAGCATTCCATTTAGTAAGTGTTGAACCAGAAATTAATGTTGATGCACTATCATTAGTATAGATGTTTGTACCAGCAAGGTCAAAGTTTGCAAAAGAATATCCAGTTCCAGCAGCGTGCATTTGTGAAGCAGTTGACGCACTTTCTCCAAACACTTGAATTACACCACTAGTTAATCTTAATTTTGCAATTCCACCAGAACCATCACCTCTTAATTTTGTGTAATAGTTACCATCTGGAACATCAGTATATGTACCACCAGATGTTACATTGAAAACATATACACCTCTGTTTGCATCAGCGTTTGCGTTTACTTTAACAGGCATAAAGTCAGTTGTCAAGAAGTTTTGTACTTCTGAGGTTGTCATAGTGTACATATATTTAATATAATAATTACCAGACCAGAAAGGTGCGTTGCCTGTACTGGTAGGTTCAGTACCAGTTATATTACCAGCACCAGTTTGTAAATGGTCAGCATTATAAAGTACCTTATACACTTTATGTTCTGAGGTTTTAAAGTAGAAAGTAGAGTCGAATACACTCGTTGCACCACTTGAACTTGTAGTTTTAGTATTTGAATAATTACCAGTATTAACTGCACCTATATCATGTCTGTACATATCAAATGCAGATGATGTAGAC
>Ga0209503_10001384_pt1 | contig 12505 bp, 16 predicted proteins | sample SouAtlMetagenome_2_FD_187448 | JGI IMG/M metagenome (GOLD analysis project Ga0209503, IMG submission 187448) | Marine eukaryotic phytoplankton communities from Atlantic Ocean - South Atlantic ANT15 Metagenome (SPAdes) (version 2) | ecosystem: Environmental > Aquatic > Marine > Oceanic | place... | reverse complement strand
GGTAATGCTCAACTATTTGGACAGTATTCTGAAGACAATTAACAATCGAACTTTTCAAATAAAGAACTCGATTGAGTGGCAGAAATTTATCAGAGGATATGACTGATCTTGTTATACGCAAAAAGAATGAGGTTTATATTACCGTAAAGGCAGAACCTTATATTATCCAGGAACTATCGGATCATTTTACATTCGATGTGCCTGGTGCAAAGTTCATGCCGCAATACCGTAGTAAGTATTGGGACGGTAAGATACGCTTATTCAGTTCTCACACCGGAGAGATCTATGTGGGACTGCTTGATAAGGTCATGGCATGGGCAAGAAACTATGACTATAAGGTAGAGTTTGAAGATAACAAATTCTATGGTCCTCCATTTGAAGTCAATAAAATGATTTCCAAGGAAGGAGTCAAGGAGTATATGACCCGTATTGCTAGGTTCAAACCTAGGGATTATCAGGTTGATGCTGTATATGATGCACTCAAATTCAATCGTAAACTGTTGATATCACCAACTGCATCAGGTAAATCATTGATGATTTATTCTGTGGTGAGATACTTTGCAGAGAAAGACCATAAGATACTTCTGGTTGTTCCTACCACTTCCCTGGTAGAGCAGATGTTCAAAGACTTTGAAGACTATGGTTGGAATGCTGAAGACTATTGTCACAAGATATATTCGGGTAGGGAGAAGACGAATCAATATCCTGTAACAATTACCACTTGGCAATCTATCTACAAATTACCCAGAGCATTCTTCAAAGATTTCAATGTAATCATTGGAGATGAAGCACACTTATTCAAGTCTAAGTCTCTTGTCAGCATCATGACAAAGATGGACAGTTGTAAGTATAGATTTGGTTTCACAGGCACACTAGACGGCACACAGACCCATAAGTGGGTGTTAGAGGGATTGTTTGGACCATCATACAAGGTCACACAAACAAAGGAACTGATTGATAAAGGACATTTGTCTCAGTTACAGATACATGTTCTATTGATGAAACATGACCCACATGAGTTTGAAACTTATGAAGATGAAATACAATACATCATTGGTCATGGTAAGAGAAACAATTTCATTAAGAACCTTGTCTTAGATCTGAAAGGAAATAGTCTTGTTTTATTCAGTCGAGTGGAAACACATGGTGAACCACTTTACGATTTAATAAATAATTCCGTGAAGGGTAAGCGTAAAGTATTTTATGTTCACGGTGGAATAGACGCTCAACAACGAGAACATGTAAGAGAAATTACTGAAAAAGAAAACGATGCAATCATCGTGGCATCATACGGAACATTCAGTACAGGCATCAATATTAAAAATCTCCATAACGTAATCTTTGCATCACCATCCAAATCAAGAATTCGTAACCTCCAATCCATTGGTAGGGTGCTGAGAAAGGGAGATAATAAGAATCAAGCAGTCTTATACGATATTGCTGATGAGATAGTCTATAAGCAAAGAAAAAACTACACACTCAACCATCTAGTCGAAAGAATTAAAATCTATAACCAAGAGAAATTTAATTATGAGATAGTACCAGTAAATTTAAAAGGTAAATGAACGAAGAATTCTATGCAACAATAAAACTAATATCGGGTGAAGAGATCTTTGCACAAGTAACTCCTTGTGAAGAAGAAGACCGAACTTTACTTATACTAGATACTCCTGTAATATTTGAATCGATTACAATCAAACATATGGGAGTGAATGCTATGAAGGTCGAACCCTGGATCTCTATGGGTGACGACTCTATGGTATTGATTAATATGGATAAAATAATTACGATTACTGAAGTCAAAGATGAACAGATCCTTTGTATCTACAATAAGTACTTACGTGATAAGGATCGTGATTCTAATCAGACAAAGGTAAATGAAAACATGGGGTTCTTAGCATCTATTGCTGAAGCAAGAGTGAACTTAGAGAAGTTATATAAAAGTAGCTAAGCCATCCCTATGAACCCTGACAGAGTTATTCTACAGAGATATTACGATCTTGTCAAGTCCTATCGTTATGTGTTATAATGTGAGCATAATCCAATAGGAGAACCATGAAATGTCAAGAACTAGAAAGAAGTCAGAGCATTATGTAAACAACAAAGAGTTTCTTGAAGCACTCATTGTATACAGATCCAAAGTCAAAGCAGCACAAGAGGCAGGAGAACCACTCCCCCGTATTACCAACTATCTTGGTGAGTGTTTCTTGAAGATCGCTACACACCTGTCTTACAAGCCAAACTTTGTTAACTACATGTTCCGTGAGGACATGATCTGTGACGGCATTGAGAACTGCGTCCAGTATATCAAGAACTTTGACCCAGCAAAATCTTCTAATCCATTTGCTTACTTCACACAGATCATCCACTATGCATTCCTAAGAAGAATTCAGAAGGAAAAGCGTCAAATGGATATCCGCACTAAGATTGTGGAACGTTCAGGATTTGATGAGGTGTTCTCCAGTGATGGTGACATTTACAGCACTTCCGACTATAATACCATTAAAGAAAACATCCAGTCTAAACTTTATTCATGAAACTAACTGATGAACTTCGTGCAGAGATAGAGTGTGCTCTTGATATGCGGAAGAAAGATGGGTCTCCTGTCTGGGATGATGATACAGTAATCCAAGTTCAAAAAGCAGGAACCTTTGTTGGTGATAAGTTTATCGTCCTTAAAAAGGTAACACCCAAAGATAATAGTATTCTTGACCCTGAATTGAAAGCACACCATACAAAATGAAAATTGCCTTAGTCACAGACACACACTACGGTGCGAGAAAGAATAGTAAGTTATTTCATGAGTTCTTCAAAAAATTCTATGATAACATCTTCTTTCCTACACTGGAAGAAAGAGGTATCACAGAATGCGTCCATCTGGGCGATGCTTTTGACTGCCGTAAGTCTGTTGATTTCTGGTCACTCCAGTGGGCAAAGGAAAATGTGTATGACAAGTTCAGAGACTTAGGTATCAAGGTCCACAATATTGTTGGTAATCATGATGCCTACTACAAGAATACTATTGGCATCAATGCTGTAGATGCTCTGCTTGAGTCCTACGACAATGTAGTAAGAGTCTCTGAACCAAAGGAATATAAGATCGGTGGTAAGAAGATTCTTCTTCTACCCTGGATCTGTGAAGACAATGAAGAAAAAACTTTTGACTTAGTAAAGAAGTCAAGAGCAAAGATCATGATGGGTCACCTTGAACTGAATGGGTTTGAGGTGATTCCTGGTATGAGAATGGAACACGGTCTAGAACCGAGTAAGTTTAAGAAGTTTGAGAAAGTATTCTCAGGTCACTATCATCACAAATCAACCAAGGGTAATGTCACTTATCTTGGTAACACCTACCAGATGTTCTGGAATGATGTGAATGACGTAAGAGGATTCCATATCTTCGATACTGAAACTCAAGAATTAGAATTCATTGGCAATCCATTCTCAATCTTTGAAAAGTTCTACTATGAAGATACCCCGTATCAATTGTTTGATACATCAGACCTGAAAGATAAGATCGTAAAGATCATTGTCCGTAAGAAGTCAGACCAACTTGCATTTGAGAAGTTCATTGATAAGTTGCACAAGTCTGGTTGTTCTGATGTAAAGGTAGTTGAAAACTTCTCAGTCGATGATGACGATGTAGATTTTGAAGACGGTAAGTGCGAAGACACATTGACCTTCCTCAATAAATATATTGATGATTCTGATTTCAATCTAGACAAAGATATTGTCAAGAAATTGATGAGGGATGTTTACCGAGAAGCTTGCGAAATGGAGTAATGTATCTACTTGCGATATCAGGAAAAGAAGATGAGGGTGCATACTCTGTAATGGATGAGGATGGTGAAAAGGCACTATACCTTTTTGAAGAAGAGGATGACGCAACCCGATATGCCGGTCTGCTAGAAGCAGAAGATTATCCTGAGATGTCAGTAGTAGAAGTTGATGAAGAAGTATGTATAAAGATGTGCAATGCATACAACTATAGGTATGTTATAATCACTGAAGATGACTTTGTAATCCCGCCCCGAGATAATGATTTTATTCAAACAGATAAGATGGCGTAACCTGTTATCTACTGGAAATAACTGGACTGAAATTGATTTTACAGAATCCCAGACAAGTCTGATTGTCGGAACAAATGGAGCAGGCAAGAGCACCATCCTGGATGCTCTGACGTTTGTCCTGTTCAATAAACCATTCCGTAAGATCACCAAACCTCAACTCGTCAACACAGTGAACGAGAAAGAATGTGTTGTGGAGATTGAGTTCTCTACGGGTGTGACTGATTGGAAAATTATTCGTGGTATCAAACCAAACGTATTTGAGATTTACAAGAACGACCAGATGCTTGATAAGGCAGCAGCAAACGCCGATCAGCAGAAGTGGTTGGAAGAGAATGTATTGAAGATGAACTACAAGTCATTCACTCAGATTGTGATTCTGGGTAGTGCATCTTTCGTTCCATTCATGCAACTCTCCGGTGCAAATCGCCGTGAGATTATCGAAGATCTGTTGGACATTAAGATCTTCTCATTCATGAGTAATATCCTACGTGAGAAGATTCGTAATTCAAATGATCTTATCCGTGAACTGACCATCCGTAAGGATCTGGTAGAAGAGAAGATTGATATGCAGAAGTCATTCATCTCTGACCTGGAAGAAACTGGTAAGAAAAATATTCAAGAGAAAAAGAATAAGATTAAAGAGTTTGCTGGCAATGTAGATGACCTGGTAAAGGAGATTGAGGGTCATGGTGACAGGTTGAAAGAGGTCGAAGGGCAAATGGAAGTATCTTCGGGTGCTGACAAGAAACTTAAGAAACTTGGTACACTTCGTGGTAAATTGCAACAGAAAGTATCAACAATTACTAAGGAACATAAATTTTTCGCAGAGAATACGGTATGCCCTACCTGTGATCAGACCATTGAAGAGTCTGTTCGGGTAAATAGAATTAATGATGCTGAATCAAAAGCGAAGGAACTCCAACAGGGGTTCGTAGAGTTGGAGGAAGCGATCAGACTTGAGGAGGAAAAAGAAAACCACTTCAAGGTTCTTTCTAAGGAGGCAACTAACCTAACGCATGAAATTTCTAAAGCAAATACTCGGATTTCGGGATTACATAACAGATCCAGAGATCTTGAATCAGAAATTCAAACTATTACCGAACAACTTGAGAACCGAAATACTGAGCACCATGCATTAGAGAAATTAGTTACGGAACTGGAGGAACTCCAATCTAAACACTCCGACCAAAAAGAGAATAACGTCTACAACGAATTTGCACATTCCTTAATGAAGGATGGAGGAGTAAAATCCAAAATTATTAAGAGATATCTGCCTCTTATGAATCAGCAGATCAATAAGTATCTTCAGTTGATGGACTTCTATATTAACTTCTCTCTGGACGAAGATTTCAAAGAGACTGTAAAATCCCCGATACATGAAGATTTTAGTTATGAATCATTCAGTGAGGGGGAGAAGATGAGAATCGACTTGTCTCTCCTCTTTACCTGGCGAGAGATTGCTAAAAGAAAGAACTCTGCTAGCACCAATCTCCTGATCCTGGATGAGATCTTTGACAGTTCACTCGATGGGTTTGGCACAGAGTATTTCACAAAAATTATCAAGTATGTGGTAAATGATGCGAACGTCTTTGTCATTTCACACAAGACCGATGAATTAATGGATAAGTTTGACAGGATCATCAAATTTGATAAAGTAAAAGGGTTCAGTAAAAAGGTATCATGAACTGGAGAGAGGAATATAAAAGTTACACTAGTAACAAGAAAGAACTTGATCTCCTAGAGAATGGACCAAAGAGTTTGGCACAGTCATGGCACATGCAGGCCATGTATAATCAGTGGAAGAAGATCAAGGGAATCAAAGATCCCGAACCACCAAATTGTCAATCTTCACTAAAGGAGTTTTTTCGTGACAACCCCTAACTGGCAACACCATTCCAAGAAGGAACAGAAACGCACCCTGAAACCACAGGCGATGCGAGCACGAAAGGAAGCACTCAGACAGTTTAAGAAGAGGCACATGATCCCGCGACAGAGGCGGGATTCGTTGTATTATAGGTCCATACGAACGGAATTTGATGACTGTTTCACAAGAGATCAAGTCTCAACTTGCTAAACTGCTTGCTACCGAAGACCTGGTTGTTGAGAACAAGAATGTAGAGACCGCATATTTCAACGTTCATACTCGTGTCCTGACCCTACCCAACTGGCAGAATGCATCTGCTGTAGTCTATGACCTGCTGGTTGGGCATGAGGTTGGACATGCCCTGTACACACCTGATATCGACTGGAGTGTAGACCGTAAGATTCCTCCTCAGTTCGTGAACGTTGTAGAAGACGTTCGCATTGAGAAACTGATGAAGCGTCGGTATCCTGGTCTGTCCAAATCTTTCTGGGGTGGATATGGGCAACTGAGTGAACAAGATTTCTTCCAGATTGAGAATGAAGACTTGACCCTGCTGAACTTGGCAGACAAGATCAACTTGTTCTACAAGATTGGTAACTTTGTTGATATTCCCTTTGAGAGTGATGTAGAGAAAGATCTGATGAAGCGGTCTGCTGAGACTGAGACCTTTGATGATGTTCTGGATCTGGCAGAAGAGATCTACAAGTATTGCTTAGATCAGCAAGAGAAAGAAAGCAAAATCAACTTTGACAACCACGGTATGCCTCAGGGTGGAGACAGCAGTGATCAAGGTGAAGAGGGAGAAGAACAAGAGCAGCAATTCTCCGCTAGTGGAGAAGAGTCCGAATCATCTGGTTCTGATGAGAGCGAAGATGGTGAGATGACTGATATCAATGATCAGCAGCAGAGTCTTGCTGGTGGGGAAACTTCTGATCCAGAAGTTAAGACTATGAGTGCATTTGAAGATGCTGTTCGTGAGCAATTGGTTGACAAGGATGCTCGTGACAATGTATATGTTGAACTCCCTGAGTTGGACCTTGACCGAATTGTTGTCGATAACTTTGAGATTCATCAACGATGTATAGAAACGTGGTCAGACGCTCCTGCTGAACTTGATCTCTTCTATCATGTCGATAAAGCATATGATAAATTTAAGAAGTCTGCACAGAAAGAAGTCAACTATCTTGTCAAAGAGTTTGAGTGCCGTAAGTCTGCTGCAGCATATGCTCGTGCATCAACTTCAAAGACTGGTGTTCTTGACTGCACCAAACTCCATACATACAAATATAACGAAGACCTGTTTAAGAAGGTCACGACATTTGCTGATGGCAAGAATCACGGTCTGGTATTTGTACTTGACTGGTCCGGTTCAATGGGCGACGTGATGCTTGATACCATGAAGCAACTCTTCAATCTCGTATGGTTCTGTAAAAAAGTTGGTATCCCTTTCGATGTCTATGCATTCACTAACGACTATCCTCGTAACGACGGGACGGGAATTGCTGAACTATCCTACGAAAAGAAAGACGGATTAGTTCAGATTCGTGAGAACTTCTCAATGATGAATATTCTCACGAGTAAAGTCAAATCAAAAGAACTGGAACAGCAGATGGTGCATATGTTCCGCATTGCATATTACTTCAGTTCTAACTGGGGTGTTCCCTATGGTGTTCCTCTGGGACTGTATCTCTCTGGAACTCCTCTCAATGAGGCACTGATTACTCTGAAGCATATCATCCCACAGTTCAGGGCACAGAACAATGTAGAGAAAGTTCAGTGTGTTGTCCTGACTGATGGTGAGGCACCTCCGCTCAAGTATCACAAGGAATTCGTGGGTCGATTCCAGCACAGTCCAGAACCATATCTTGGAATCAATGGTCTTGGTAACAATGCATTTCTCCGTGATCGTAAGACCGGACACACATATTCTATGGAACAAAACTGGAACGATAACAGTAGGTTCAGTCACACTGGTGTGATGTTGAATTTCCTTCGTCACCGTATGCCTTCAGTTAACTTCATTGGTATCCGTGTTCTTGCATCCCGTGATGCAAACTATTTCATCCGACAGCATGTAAACTATGATATGAATGAATTCGCTAAACTTTCCAGTCAATGGAAAAAGGAGAAGTCATTCAGTCTGAAGAATACTGGATATCATAAGTATTTTGGATTGTCCTCCCATGCGATGAATCAGGATGCAGAGTTTGAAGTCAAAGAAGATGCTACAAAGACACAAATCAAGTCTGCCTTTGTAAAGAGTTTGAGAACTAAAAAGATGAACAAGAGGATTCTGGGTGAGTTTATTGAACTTATTGCCTAAATATCTAAAACCTTATCATTTAAAGCTATGTCTAAGTTCGGAGATCTAGTTAAGGGGAAGAAAGCAGAAGCACCAGCACCTGCTGCCCCTACCCCTCCTGCCCCTGTCGCAGCACCCACCCCTGCTGCTAAGTCACTGGGTGATATGTCTAAAGTTGAACTTGAGCAACTTGGTCGCACCAAGGGTGTCGAACTTGATCGCCGTAAGAGCAAGTCAAAACTAATCAAGGAACTCAAAGATATTGGGTGAACCAATCTTACAACTGGTCTACGGGGGTCCACAAGACCCCCTTTTTGGTCTATAATAACTTCAGTTGAAACAAAGCAAATGGGTCTGTCCAAAGAAAGCATCATTGAAAGTCTGCGTGATTCTTATGGCGAGTCTGTGACTTCTGCCGAGATCAAAGCATTCTGTATGATGAATGATTTCAACTATCAGACTATCACCAACAAATTGACCGACTACAAAACCGGTCGTGGCAAGTGGAACCTGACCGTGCCTGAGCAACTGGAACAGAACTATCAGGCACCTGCTGCTATGCCTGCAATCGAACAAAACCTTATCCCCGCAAAAGATGATACCTTCGTCAAGTTTGGCAATTTTACCGATCTTAAAAAAATTATTCAGTCCCGTCTATTCTATCCAGCGTTCATTACTGGACTATCTGGAAACGGTAAAACGTTCTCGGTTGAGCAAGCGTGTGCTCAATTGGGTCGCGAACTTATCCGTGTAAACATTACCATTGAAACCGATGAAGATGATCTTATTGGCGGTTTCCGTCTTGTTAATGGTGAAACCGTCTGGCACAATGGCCCAGTCATTGAAGCACTCCAGCGAGGAGCAATTCTGCTCCTTGACGAAATCGACCTTGCCTCAAACAAAATCCTTTGTCTCCAATCTATTCTCGAAGGAAAGGGAGTTTTCCTCAAGAAAATTGGCAAATGGGTTGCGCCCTCAAAAGGCTTCAACGTACTCGCCACCGCCAACACTAAAGGCAAAGGTTCCGACGACGGCAGATTCATTGGTACTAACGTGCTCAACGAAGCGTTTCTTGAGCGATTCCCAGTAACCTTTGAGCAGCAGTATCCTACAGTCAAGACTGAGCAGAAGATTCTTGAGAACGTTGCTAAGGAACTTGGTATGGATGATGTTGATTTCTGTAAGCATCTGGTAGATTGGGGTGACATTATCCGTAAGACCTTCTATGATGGTGGTATTGAAGAGATCATCTCCACTCGTCGTCTGGTTCACATCATCCGTGCTTACAGCATCTTCAACGATAAGGCAAAGGCAATCCAAGTCTGCGTCAATCGCTTCGATGATGAAACTAAGCAGGCATTCATGGAACTCTATGACAAGGTTGATGCTGACTTCGCCATTTCGTCAGAGGATGAAGATGGAGATCGTATCTACGTAATTGACAACACTAAGGCAATCTGATATAATGACAAATGCTTGGTCCCTACTTTATGATGAAATGACTGAACACTCTAAGCATTATTACGAGTATGATCGTAATGATCTTGACAGAGAAAATCCCTTTACCATGACTGTCACTATGACTGAAAACAACCGATACAAATACAATGAGGATGAAATCCTCAAGGAACTGACTGACTATATTGTTAGAACATATGACCAGCACTATTCTGCTGGTGATGATAAAATTCAGACACTTGATCTGATTGAAGCATGTGGTGATGGTGAAGCATTCTGCCGATCCAACATCCTCAAGTATGCCTCTCGCTACGATAAGAAGGGCAGTGCCCGCCGTGACATCATGAAGATTCTGCACTATGCTGTGCTTCTGATGCACTTCAATGACAAGAACTCCAAACGTGAAACCTACAACCAATGACTATGAAACTGTCTGATAAAACTGTCAACCTTCTCAAGAACTTTGCTTCCATCAACCAGTCCATTGCATTCAAGAAGGGCAATACTATCCGCACTATGTCTGTGATGAAGAACATCCTGGCAGAGGCAGAGATTGAAGAAGAGATCCCACAGGACTTTGCAATCTACGATCTGAATCAATTCTTGAACGGTGTTGCTCTGTGTGACAACCCTTCATTTGAATTCCCCAATGAGTCAAACCTGACCATCCGCGAGGGCAAGGACCGTAAGACCAAGTATTTCTTTGCAGACCCTAGCGTGGTTGTTTCTCCCCCTGAGAAGTCGATTGCACTGCCCACAGAAGACGTTTGCTTCAATCTTGACAGCACCCAAATGCAGTCGCTTGTAAAGGCGTCTGGGGTCTATCAACTCCCTGACCTGGTGGCAGTTGGAGAAGCAGGTGTGGTCAAACTGGTTGTCCGCGACAAGAAGAACGATACTTCTAACGAGTATTCAATCAACGTCGGTTTGACTGATCAAGAGTTCAACTTCAACTTCAAGGTTGAGAACATCAAGATTCTCCCTGGAACATATGAGGTTGTTATCTCCCAGAAACTGTTGGCACGATTCGTCAACACCACATTCAACGTGACCTACTACATTGCACTTGAACCTGATTCGACCTTTGGATGATTAAGAAACAAAACATCTATACAGATGTTGAGAATCAACTGGGAAGGAACAATGCGTTCTGTGATTATCCCGGTAAAATGCTCACCGTTGGTACGATTGCCATTGCACTCTATTGGTTGACAATGATGGGCATGGTAGTCTATGGTATACACTATCATTATTATGAACATCTTTGCAACGTGTCAGGATCCAATGCTCTCTGCAAGGGTCCTGCCTGACAAGCATATTGTCAAAATGCCTCTGGAATCATGCCAGATGCTTGCCATCATATACTCTCATTGGTATTACGATTGGGGTACACTGCCTAAGGCAAATGGTGCTCCATACGCCACAGAGAAAGGTGCATTTCGCAATCACCCTTCTACTAAGTGGGCAGCAGCATCAATCTACAATACTGCTTGGTTGATTCAACATGGGTGTGCTCTGGCAGAAGAGTATACTTATCGCTATGGTAAGGTCCATACATGTGCCAAGACATTGTTTGAGGCAAAGAAACTATTTCATCGTAAGACAGAACAACCCATTGTCTGTTGGGGTATGGCGGAAAACTTTTCCCGTGCAATGCCTGACGAATGGAAAAAAGATGATACAATAGATACGTTCACCGCATACAGGCGGTACATCGCATCTAAACCTTGGGTGAAGGACAACTACCTTCGCATCCCTGATCGTAAACCTGATTGGATTGATTATGAGTGATTTTATTTGGGTCGAGAAGTATCGACCTAAGACTATTCAGGAGTGTATTCTTCCTGAAGATACCAAGAAAATGTTCCAGGATTTTCTAAATAAGGGTGAGATTCCCAATATGTTACTGGCGGGTCCTCCTGGTATCGGCAAGACCACAGTAGCAAAGGCACTGTGTAACGAACTAGGAGTAGATTTTTATGTCATCAACGGGTCCGATGAAGGGCGATTCCTGGATACTGTCCGAAACAATGCGAAGAACTTTGCTTCGACCGTATCGCTTCAAGCAACTTCAAAACACAAAGTCATCATCATTGATGAGGCAGATAACACGTCCAATGATGTACAACTCTGCTTACGGGCGTTTATTGAGGAGTTTGCTAGCAACTGCAGATTCATCTTCACCTGTAACTACAAGAACAAAATCCTCGAACCACTTCATTCCCGTTGCACAGTGGTTGAGTTCGGAATTAAAGGAAAAGAACGAGCAAAGATTGCCAACGGTTTCTTCCTTAGACTTCAAGAAATCCTCGCAGAAGAAGGAGTCGAGTACGACAACAAAGTACTCATTGAACTCATCAGTAAGCACTTCCCAGACTGGAGACGAGTCCTTAACGAGTGTCAGCGATACTCCGTGGCTGGTAAAATTGATTCGGGGATCCTTGCGTCGTTTGGGGATATCGCAGTAAATGATCTGGTCAAGAATCTCAAAGAGAAGAACTTTACTGAAGTCCGTAAGTGGATCGTTTCTAATCTGGACAATGATCCTAACGTACTTCTGCGTCGTGCTTACGATGCTCTTTACGAAGTTCTGGACGGTCCTAGCATTGCTGCTGCTGTCCTCATTGTTGCTAAGTATCAGTATCAGTCAGCTTTTGTTGCCGACCAAGAAATCAACCTACTGGCGGCGATGACTGAAATTATGGTGGAGTGTGAATTCAAATGACCTCTGAAATCTATAGTAGTAAAACAGGTCTCTATACTATCAGATTTAAATCTGATATAATTCATGAAGGTATTAGTGCTATTGAA
>Ga0209503_10001382_pt1 | contig 12531 bp, 7 predicted proteins | sample SouAtlMetagenome_2_FD_187448 | JGI IMG/M metagenome (GOLD analysis project Ga0209503, IMG submission 187448) | Marine eukaryotic phytoplankton communities from Atlantic Ocean - South Atlantic ANT15 Metagenome (SPAdes) (version 2) | ecosystem: Environmental > Aquatic > Marine > Oceanic | place... | reverse complement strand
AATTACATTGTTGTAAATTAGATAAATGTGATTTCTGGCAAGTAACGTTAGATGAATTCTTTTCAGAGGAAGAACTATTAAATGACAAAGCAATACCGCGTATATATGAAGAACAAGAAAAATCATGGGTGTGGTGATTATCGAACGTATCACCCTTGGTGTTTTTATCTTCTTCTTTTGTAACCAGCGCCTTCGGTTTGAGATCCATTTCGAAATCATCTTCCATGTTTGCATGGGTATTTCCGTTGTCGGTATTATTCGATGCTTTAGGGAAAAAATGACTTGCGGACATCGCCGGACGTTTCTTTCTTGAGGGGGATGATCCATAATTTAAGTTTGATGCGTCAATACTGTCATTTAGCAATCGTGGACGATACCCTGGGGCACAGTAAGCGGTTGATCGTGAAGACCTACGATCGGAACCGAACCTACGATTTCGCTCTTCAAATGCCTTCGCATTCTCTTCTTGTTGCAAAGCCATTGCCAAGCGTCGATCTTCTTCTTCTTGCTTCTGCATTGTCATGGTCAATTGATGTGAATTATGGTCGGTGTGGTGGGTGGCATGAGGAGAGTGCTGCGAGATTGTAGTGTCAATTGTTGGCTTTCTTCCCATCTCATGATTCATGCCCATAGCTGGTGCCTTCCCATTTGTTGCGGCTGTTATCGTAGAGTCATTTTTATGCCCAGAGGAAGACGGAACAGCTGGCGTTGCTTCGTTTGCGTCTGTATTTTGGGGAGGATGCTTGGGATTCGTTTGTCCGCCAACCCAGTAGGGATGGGGTGCTGGAGGGTATCCTGCAGGATGTGCATCAGGACCAGCGCTACCAGCATAACCCGGAGGAGGGGGTGGTGGAGGTGCACCATATCCGTAGTAATGATAATAGTAGTCGTAATACTGTTGCGTATAATGACTTTGATTCACAGGATTGTACGTATGGCCTAAATGCGTTGGAGGGGGAGGGGGGTGATTTCCGTGTTGTTGTCCATGGTGAACAGGTCCATGACCGTGCGGGGGAGAAGGATACGATGGATCGTTTCCTGCAGCCTTTGACGAAGATAGTGTTTGATCCGTAACTGTCTCTTGCCTTCTCATCTCTGCACGCTGTTGATTGATTTCTGTCTCTATCTCAGCTCTTATCGACGGTGCGTTTTCCCGTAATGCCTGCGAAGTTTTGTCACGAGCCTTTTCGTCTCCGATGTCATACCAATAACCGTTATCATCTTTCATGCTCCCTTTTCTCGCAAGAAATCGTCCAGGCGGGTCCATAGCTCGGATTTCATTGACGATTGATGACGCAATCAGCCTCTTTTCACGCTTGAAACGAGCTGTGAGATAAACCCTTTTCCTCTTTTCAACAAAGCTACGGAATTGTTCATTGCCTCGATGTGAGTTTATATTCCCGCCTCGACCGCACAAAACATCGTTGGGATTGGGCGTATCAACCCGATCCCCACAATTGCTGGTGGCTGGAGTGCTGCCATTTGCGGTGTTTTTCTCATTGGAGAGCGACATCTAGCGTATTTTTGCTGGTACTCGTGCTACTGTATGCGTTTCGTTATTGGTATCGCGGTTGCGAATGCCAAGAAATCAGATTGCACGTAATGGAACACAAGAAGTTCTTTCTTTTTGTGGATTCGGTTCAGTTTGATTTCGCAATTGATTTACTTCAGAGGATTGTTGTCTGTGGTCCTCTTCTATTTTAGTCTCTTGGTAGTACGGTAATAGTCGGTTTGGCCTACCTCACAATGGCGCCCTTTTCGACCAATGGACAGGGGATGGTTATAAGACTATAAACGACCACCCTAAATGCATTACGGGTATCGTTCCGAGTACTAGCACCGGATGGAGTCGAAAAATATAGATTGACCGCCATACTTAAATTTTGCGCGCGATTAGATTTTGCGATCAATAATCTTCAGATTTGTATATTATCATACCTCGCCTACAATATTACAACGGACACCGTAACTTGAACTCTCGGAATGCTGAGTCCGAGCCAACCGTGCAAAAACTCAAAAGCGAGTTGGGGGACTCTGTTTTCGACGCCACAAAACGGACGGGCAAGACTAACTGAATGTGGGATTCACTTGGCAGAGGCGGACCCCATCTGGGCTGCAAGCACGAACCAATAATTCATTGGCTGTGAGACATTTCCTAATTGGGGAATAAGAGTGTGCCAACTGCAACTGGGCACACCCTGGGCTCCACTTTGGCCACAGCAGCATGGTGCTGGTGCTGGTGCGCTGGTGACCTGGGGGGCAGGGGGGGGAGGCAGGCTGCTTGAGCTTTGGGTCACTCCGCTCAACATGACAGACAGCAAGAGCAGTGCATGGTAACGTCACCTCAAATGAATTCGAGGACAACGGTGTGATTCAAATGAAGATAAACCCGCAGAGATGATTTGATTAAAAAATAGATATTAATAGAAAGAATTCTGCCTTTGAAGCTGTTTTGTTTTCCTAGCAAATCTAGACATACTCCAAGAATTTGCAAAAATCACAATCGCGCTCATGGTTACAGAAACAAACGTAGGCAAATTCCCATGTCATCATTCATCCCGAATGAAGTTCGTCACTTCGATAATATTGACGCTATCACGAATACATAAGAACATTTGTTGTCTTTATTTACAAAGCGAGTTCGGGCCACGCTTGCATCCAAGACGATCTCATTTCTCTACTCAAACTGGGATGGTTGGCCTCGAATTCTGCTGGGCTCTCAGCGAAACAAACAATTACTGTGTTAACAGCCGACCCCACAACGCTCATCATGATGCTGCAGAATGCAAGACCAACAATGAAGGCGACGAAAAATGCTACCGTAGCAGTACCGAATTCATCACCGAGATCACCCACGAGATTTTGATCAGCCATAGCGGCTAGCATACCAATAACACCTGTCAAAACACCCACTCCTAAGTTCATCATCAATAACACTCGATCATTCAGATCGTCTGTAATGATAACAGTCCAGCCTTTCTGCTGAAACAACTGAATAACGTTGCGACCAGCTTCAATATATCCAAAGCCATACAATCCAACGTATACGTATGCCCTGCACAACGAAAACAGAGAGGATTGTTAGAAAGATACAATAGATTTCTAAAACTGCATAAAGAGGCAATACTCAGGAAGATTCTCACCATTTGTTGAAGTATTCAACAATATCTTGGATACAGGAAAGGATACATTCAAGCAAACAAGCTAGGAGCTGCATATCGTCATTTTGTCTTGCTTGATTAGCCATCATTCTTAGAGCTTGGACCACAGCAACGAGCAATGAACCTAAACAAATAGATCCAAAACTATAAGTCGTTGCTCTGCAAAAACTGTCACGAAGCGCAGTCGACCAGCATCCAGATGCTTCTCCAGGTACGAACCACCACGTCCCAACAGTTCCAGCAGAGGTGACATGGAGTGTGTTACACAAAACCTGGTGCGTCCAGTAATACGAAATCAAGAGAAGAAAAACAATCCCACCACTACTAGCCGCCAACGAGCTTGCCATGCCGACCATAAAGAATCCGGTCCATGCGAAGGCTACTGCCATAGTCATATAGGCGACAACACCGAGTCCCATATTAGATTTGACGGCACTCAATGCAGTCTTTAGATTTGCTATTATTGAAAAAATAAAACGAAAAGGTTAGTATGGCCATGCTTTTGATCGGGCAACAAAAACGACACAATTATTTTTCGTCCTAACAATAGCAGTAGCAACAACAATAAGCATCTAAAAATTCCAAATACACATCGAGGAAGGACTCACCGGCCGCGAAAGCAACCCTGCTCCACACAAGCTTGACGTAGTAGAGAGTGATAAAAAAGAAAAGCAGTCCAATTATACCAGCAAAAAGGCTTCCCGACAGGATAAATGATAGAGCCATTACACCCATAAGCACCGCACTTGTCACAAGACCTAACTTGATCATCTCTGTTGGGTATCTCATCATCAAAGCGATCGATGCCGAGGAAAATCCGATAGAAACAACAGCTGCGATGGCTACCAGGACATAAATTCCGCTGAATGAGCCGGCGGCTGCATCTTCGCCATTACTGATATTCATTGAAATGACAACAAGCATCGCGACGAGGTGAACAACAAAGGCCACGGCCCATACCACGTCCCGAAACTGTTCTGGTTGCTGTTGCTGTGCCTGACCTTCATTGTTAAAATTGATTGTAGTTGGCTCATTATCAAAACCTCCTGGTTCTGAAACTGGATTGTTGTACGAGAGTTTACTGTAGTGATTCTCGGGACTAGCGACTGGAGTACCCTGAACGACGATCGGCGTCGTGTAGTTGGAGTCCATTCTGGATACTTTTGAATTATTACAAGACGATGACTTCAAAAGGATTTGCAGCTGCTGCTGTGAGCGTTGCTGTGGCAGATTTTGTTAGTGACACACCGAATTAATTCTACGGCATCACGAAGAAGAAGCTTTTTCATTTCCGAATACTATGATACTGTGTAGTACTAATGTATGTGTAGTATCTATTATCGCAGAGTAAGATCAAGAATATAGGCGTTGAATTTAAAGTTTTTTACCGCGAAAATCGAGTGAAACATAGGTCATTCGATGGTATGGTTCGAATGTTCCATCATGTTTCACTACTGTCCTAAGATCAATGAGGAACGGATCCCACTTGCATAATAACCGTGGTAATATATTTCATTCATTTTATCCTCGAGCCGTGTCCGGCAGAGCGACGGAATCCCCAACTACAATGAGGCTTCCCTTGAGGTACATCGCGGCGTTGGTGTTCGGAATGCCGATCGTGTTGATGACCGTATTGCAGATGCAGATGGTTAAAGATGTAAGCCTCGGGTCGGTTTCGGGTATGGAAGGACAGCAACAGCAGTTGATGAATCTATGGTCCGAGATCGCCGGGTTCCGACAACAGCTGAACCAGCAACAGTTGCAACGCTTAGAAGGACATGAACAGCAGTTCATGAATCTGCGTTCCGAGATTGCCGGGTTCCGTAAACATCTTGAAGATCAGCAGTATAAACAAGAACGATTGGAGGAACAGATCCAGCAGTTGATGAATCTACGCTCTGAGATCGCCGGACTCCTAGAAGAGCAGCAGCAGCAACAACGACAACAGCAGGAGCAGGTGTCAGAAAACACGACAGACGAAGTTCCCGTGGTCCGAAATGCTCACGCTGAGCAGCACAGGAATCAGTCCAATAACACGACAATCAAAAATGCCGTGAATCCCTTCCCCATCGATTTTGTCATACCCGCCTTTCCAAAATGTGGAACGTCATTCCTCCTAGATACGCTTACCCTAACCAAGGGAGTGTACGTTCCCAAAGACGAGGTTTACAATCTACGACAGAATCGGGTCGACGAACTCTACAAGGAATTTGAAGGTGCTAAACACGAGAACAGCGACAACAACCGCAAACCATTGATCCTCGGCTTTAAGAGCCCCGAAGATCTCAAAAATTTGAACGCAATGAACAACTTGGCAACCCTCTACTCGGATATTCGAATGATCATCCAGCTTCGGCATCCCGTCTTGCAATTCGAGAGCATGTACAACCACCTGCTCCGGACTGGAGGCGCTCCACTCTTGCCCGTGGAAGACCTCGTGGGAGTCTGCAACGAGCTGTGCATGCCACGATTTGGCCCCGGCGGCATCCCCAACGCTCCTACCAAGGGGGGAAGATTCGCGGATGTGAATTGCAAGGGACGGTTCCTTCCCCTGTGCACGGGACAATCGAGCTTCCACTACTATCTATCGCGTCTGGGTCTGACACCAATGGACACCCGTGACGAATTGAGCCTCCTCGATCTACATATCATGAAGATCCACGAATTTTCCGGTTGGCAACGACGAAAAGGAGAAGTGATTCGTGGGAGTCTCTTTTCGCCAACCTCCACCAACGGAAGGCTATTTTTGATGGAAATGGGACAGATCAAAGACACAAGCAGCAACAGGACTGACGCCCTTTTTTCTGATCTCGAGGATTTTTTGGGCTTGGAGAGGAGGGTTATTCCCCGGTCACGAGATGGTAGGGAACAACACAGCTACACCAATGAGACGCAGAAAACGAGGCTGAAAATTTGCCGGGATGAGCACAAACCCGTCCGAGACGCTCTATTGAAGGATGCCCAAAAATCCTCAAAGTGGATCCTAAAGTACCTCTTGCACCCATCGAATGGGGGCGTTGTGGTTGTCTCTAATATTGATGACTTCAAGAGGATGGTCCAAGGGTGGACGACCGATCCATGTAGCAAGAATCTTGCTAAGTAGCGATAGAAATAACAGTTCCAGCAACCATAACTTTGTATTCTATTGCAAATAATAAATATTGAATTTTTTGAAAGTTTGGTGGTTACAACACGTGTAGGATTCGTTCGAGTGGTTGCTTTTTTGTGTTTCATTTGGATTGGTTCTCAGTGTGAAATCGAATGAAAGAAGATCTTTCTGCCTAGGCTTACAAAGAGTCTCCTACAATCAATCCGAAAGCTACTGTACTGATAAAAAAATTTCTAGGAATCTATTCGAAGCTACTGATAGACATATTTTCTAAAATTATCAATTGTGTCGTGAGCTAGATATCAATTCTTCGATACCTTTATCAATATCTCTCCAACTAGTCGGATACTCTCGACTGAAGAAGCCAGACCTCAACGAGGCATACTTATGCATTTCCTTTTCACGTTCTTTTGTCACATAATAATACGTGGTGGGGAGTTCTCCGTGTTCATATCCTGGAGCCTTATTTTTAACCGAATGATACCCCCTTATTCGCATTATGTATCCTGTAAATGTGCTGAACCAACAACCAAAAAAGAGACGGCCTTGACTTGCTACCAGTTGATCAATCATGCCATAGTAGTTGGCTGTGAAGCAAACCGGAAGGGAACGATAGAGAATGAGATTCACCTAAGATGAGACAAAAGTGGTTAAATTTCGATTACAGGTCTCCAAAAAAGAATCCATACTTACAGTTCACTCCCTCAAGTTCTTGTTTAAAGTCGTCCAAAAACAGCAAGTCATATATTTTTTTCATTGGTTCAAAAAACTTTTTATCTCTTTCATCTGTTGCAACAAAAATGGTAGAACCTGGTGTCAAATTATCCTTGGTATTTTTAATGATCTCCTCAATCCCGATCCGGGTCTCTTTGAATTGGAAGTCTCCTCTACGGATGTGAAAAGTGTCAAATTCCGTGCTTTTGCCACCAGTTCGTTTGGAAACATGATTTCGAACTTTTTCAACGATGCGCCCTGCCGCACACTGAATCTCATCAGTGTAATGCAAATGATCACGAACAAAACGCTTCATCCATAAATCTTCGCGCCAATCCTCGAAGAACAAAAAGCCATAAAAATGAACCAACAGTCGCAAATTTTGCTTATGATTCATTTGAAAATGTACAACTTGTTCTTTTTGGTTATCTTCATCGTACACGCATAAATTATGGCGTCCTGCTAATGTATCTTCCAATCGTGACAACGGATTGGGGTCATCGACCTGAAATAATTCTTTTTTTTCTGTGTGCTGGTCTTGTTTCTTAGCTTCTTTTGCTAATTTCTGTAATATTTCGACATCTTTGTGGTTACCACTGGACGGAAACGCTGGGAGGCATCTTCCAGGCCTCCATTGTAGAGTATGACTTACGTTGCGAAGATAACCCCGGAGCACATCGTATTCTTCTTGCTCTATCCCGTCCCAATCGGTGCGATTACCTGGAGGAAATTCAACTTTGCCTGTTGCCTAAAATGTGGAAGAATATTACATCCCGATTCGACATAGTATGAATGCAATAGAATATGATAATATCTCAAATTAGAACCTATTCATCTTGATCTCCAACATTGATTCAGCCAATCAATTGCTGTTATAACACAAAAGCGATATGATACTTTGCCATCTTAATTTGACTTACCCGGTTGACCAAGTTTCCTTTCATGGCTTCTTCCTCCAGATATTCCTTCATGCTGATTACATTGAATGCTTCATTATCTTCCGCCATCTCGGCAATCGGGAAAAAATCTACGAAAGAAAAATGATGCCTCTGTCCTCCATGATTTTTGCCCAGCAAATACATTTTCTTTTGAGGAGGCATGACAAGAGTTCGGCCCATTGCGATTGCCATCATGATTGTTGACTCCATAGACATACGAATATTATTCCATCCTCCACCATCTGGTTCGAATGTCAGATATTTTTTCCCTCCCCCCTCCTGACTATTGACTTTAAAAAAAGGCGAAACGTAGGAAGAGTCCGAGGAAATATCTTGCCAATAGACCATATCGTTTGCAATATTATGAGAAAGGCCTCCATATGCTTTGCAATCTAGGCTGCCAAGTTTCATCAATTGGCCAGGTTCCTCACGCTCAGTCGTTCGTTGAATGCGTTTTTTCAACAATTGTTTCGAACTTCCCCGAAAGTCTTTCATAGCACGGTGAAGAGCCGTGCGCGTTGAATCTTTACCGCTAACTTGGCCCTCACTGCCATCCCCTTCGTCATAACCGCTTCCTCCGGTCAACTGGATCACATTCAACGAGAAACTTAAAAGAAATGCTATTCCGAAGATAACGATGAACCAATCGTGCAAGCGTGTACCCACAGGTTTCCTTTTGGCGTCATTTTTCCTTTGCTTCGCCAATTCATTGTCGGCGTTTTTGGTCTTGTTAGAAGCAGGGATCATTGCGGCTCGACTCTTCTGTAGTAGATCATTGGCGAAAGATGCTTGTACTTTTGATTTTTTTGCTGAGAAGTATTTTTAGGATGACTTTCCAATAATCCTCCGAAAGTACTCTCTACGATAATAGATACTACATACTACACATACGTTAGTACTACTGAATATTACGTACATTAAGCAATATAAACTAGGTTCCTTAGTCTGTGAATTCAGGACGCCTATCCCAATCCAAGAACACCCATCATTTGTTGACGAGGGTTGTAGAGACAGATGGAGAGACAAATAGACACGTGCATGGGTGTGTAGAGAGCTATCAAGTTTCCATAGTACACATGATCAAAAGACACGATTTCAAATTCTTTCTGAAATTTAGACGTTACTAGATTATGAGACAAAATGTGTCCACGAATAATTAATTTTTAATTTTGGGGTTTTTAGTTAGGAAGAGTTCACGGTGCTTCATTTTCTAGAGCCCAAAAATCTTTAGTGTATTGGAGAATTAATATAGCTGTCCATTGCCTACATTTCCTATACTTCTTCGAATGTTATCCTCATAGTCATCTGGTCGGCCGGGAACATATCCACGTCCCGCCCTTCGACTATTCAAAGAGTTACGATTGCGGTCGTTGCCAAGACTACCATTTTGTAGAGAATAATCTAATTCGTCCAAAACAAGGTTTTGTATACTCGTTCCAAAAGCAGCCGAAAAGCCTTGTCTAAGAGCACAGTCACGCATGTACGATATCAAATGAGGCCATTGTCCCATGTTTGTTTTAGGGAAGTTTCGAGGAATATAGAGCAAGTACGATGCAATGGCCACATCTGCCAATGTAAATTTATCACCAACCAAAAACGGAGGGGAAAACTCATCCCGGAGCTGCCGTTTCTTTTGTCCCAACAAATCATTTAGTTCTTCCAAAGCTTCGAATTTGACACCAGGTCTACCGTAAAACTCTTGTCGTGAAGAGAGACCCGGTTGCGATCGTCCTTGAGTTGTGCTTTCATCTATGCAACAAATTGGCTCCAACTGAGCATTGGCCCAAACAATCCAGCTACTTATTTGGGCTGACTCCTTCGCGGAAGAACCAGCTGGGCGCCTAAACTCGTTCATATTCATGTTCGCAGCATCATTTTGATAGTTATCGAGTAAGTATTGCAAAATTGCACCTGATTCAAAAACCATTATTTCCTCCTCATCGTCGGTCAAACAAGGAACCTTTCCAAAGGGATGCGGGTTGCGTGCCAAGTCACCCATGTTTAAATTTAGCCCCAGTTCAAAACACGCCCAGTTTACTACGGGAGACATTGAAGAGGGGTGTCCATATAAGGTCAGACTGCTACTTGAACGGCGCCCCCGATTAATGCTCCTATCCAAATGTCTACCGCTGTTCATCGATTGAAGTGTATTAAGTAATGATGCTTGCACATCGCGCCCAAAAGCCCTACCGTACGCTTCTCGACTGGCACAGGTCATCATATATGAAACGATGTTAGGCCATATTGATAAATCTGTCTCAGGAAAAAATCTCACGGCAAACAATAGATATGAAGCAACTGCGACGTCGGCAAGCGTAAATTGATTTCCCAGTAGGTATGCTGACGAAGTTGAAGGGTGTTGATCTTCTGACAGATTAAAAAGGATTTCGTCTAGCCGGTCAATCTCTTTCAGGTTTTTGCTTCTTCTACTCCTATTATTTCTACCGCGCTGCCGTTCTTGTTCCTGTAGACTTGTACCTTTGATGCTTCCATCGTCTGCTGACAAAAGGCAAATAGGTTCCAATGATGCATTTGCCCATACAATCCACGATGCGACTGCAGCTGATTGAGCAAGAGAAAGAGGATTATTGTTATTATCAAAATAATTATCCTGTAGGTATTGCAAGATGGCACCACTCTCAAATATTCCTACTTCGCCTTGACGATCTGTCATGCAAGGAAGTTTTCCAAATGGATGGGGATTGTCCACCAAGTCACCCATAGTGAGATCAATATTCAGTTCATATGCAGCCCAATTTATCAAAGGAGATCTTGACCCGGGATGGCCATATAACACCAAGGAATTGTCCAGCCTCAAGTTGTTGTTGACGTCATTATAGACATTTCGTTGATTGCCGTTTAAGTTGTTCATTCTATTATTCGGGCTGCTTCTGGCATTGATACCACCAACATCACTGCGTTCATTTCTGTTGGAAGATCTACCACCATCGATGCGATTATCAAAACTGTTTGAATCCCTATCAGATCCAAAGTTTCCTATAGTAGCACCCGGAATTGTGGATCCACCACCAGAAATTCGAGACTTTGATCCACGCGATGACCCGAATCCTCCTGATGGAGAAGAATTTCCTCTTCCAATCCTACCACCGGCACCAGAACTAGACTCTCTTGCTCCGAAATTATCTCCTCTGTCTGGATTGGTTCTAGAGCCAAAACCTCCTCTTTGAGCACCTTCCCCTCTTCCAAAACCTCCACCAGGTCCACTCTTGGCTCCTCCAAACCCTCCTCTAGCACCAGGTCCACTATTAGTAGCTCCAAAGCCCCCTCCAGCACCTGGCCCACTCTTTGATGCTCCAAAGCCTCCTCCAGCACCAGGTCCACTTTTGGCACCTCCAAATCCCCCTCCAGCGCCAGGGCCTGATTTTGTCGCACCAAATCCTCCTGTGCCAGGTCCACTCTTAGCTGCTCCAAATCCTCCACCTGGGCCACTCTTGGCTCCTCCAAACCCTCCTCCAGCACCTGGGCCACTCTTTGATGCTCCAAAGCCTCCTCCAGCACCAGGCCCACTTTTGGCACCTCCAAATCCTCCCCCAGCTCCAGGGCCACTCTTAGCTGCTCCAAAACCACCACCTGGACCACTCTTGGCTCCTCCAAATCCTCCTCCAGCTCCAGGGCCTGATTTTGCTGCTCCAAAACCACCCCCTGGACCACTCTTTGATGCTCCAAAGCCCCCCCCAGCACCAGGCCCACTTTTGGCACCTCCAAATCCTCCACCTGGCCCACTCTTTGGTGCTCCAAAGCCTCCTCCAGCTCTAGGGCCTGATTTTGCTGCTCCAAATCCTCCACCTGGACCACTCTTTGGTGCTCCAAAGCCTCCTCCAGCACCAGGACCTGATTGTGATCCTCCAAATCCTCCACCTGAACCACTCTTTGGTGCTCCAAAGCCTCCTCCAGCTCCAACACCACTCTTTGGTGCTCCAAATCCTCCACCTGGGCCACTTTTTGGTGCTCCAAAGCCTCCTCCAGCTCCAGGGCCTGATTTTTCTGCTCCGAATCCTCCACCTGGACCACTCTTTGGTGCTCCAAAGCCTCCTCCAGCTCCAGGGCCTGATTTTGCTGCTCCAAATCCTCCACCTGGACCACTTTTTGGTGCTCCAAAGCCTCCTCCAGCACCAGGACCTGATTGTGATCCTCCAAATCCTCCACCTGGACCACTTTTGGCCCCTCCAAATCCTCCAGCACCAGGGCCTGATTTTGCTGCTCCAAAACCACCACCTGGACCACTCTTTGGTGCTCCAAAACCACCACCTAGACCACTCTTTGCTCCTCCAAATCCTCCTCCAGCTCCAGGACCACTCTTTGGTGCTCCAAAGCCACCACCTGGACCTGATTTTGGTGCTCCAAATCCTCCTCCAGCACCAGGACCTGACTTTGATGCTCCAAATCCCCCAGCACCTGGACCACTCTTTGGTGCTCCAAAGCCTCCACCGGCACCAGGACCTGACTTTGCTGCTCCAAAGCCTCCACCTGGACCACTCTTTGGTGCTCCAAATCCCCCAGCGCCTGGACCACTCTTGGCTGCCCCAAAGCCTCCTCCAGCTCCAAACCCTCCACCGGCACCAGGACCTGACTTTGATGCTCCAAATCC
>Ga0209503_10001380_pt1 | contig 12537 bp, 15 predicted proteins | sample SouAtlMetagenome_2_FD_187448 | JGI IMG/M metagenome (GOLD analysis project Ga0209503, IMG submission 187448) | Marine eukaryotic phytoplankton communities from Atlantic Ocean - South Atlantic ANT15 Metagenome (SPAdes) (version 2) | ecosystem: Environmental > Aquatic > Marine > Oceanic | place... | reverse complement strand
ATCTAATTCAACAAGAACATATTCTCCACCACCATCATCGAATATCTCACGTGGTAGTTCGACATCAAGTGGAGGTAGTTCAAGAGGAGGTAACTCTAGAGGAAAAAATTAATATTTATAAATAAAAATATACATAATGGACAACTTTGACTTAAAAAAATACTTGGCTGAAGGTACAATTCACCAAGAGATTACAGAAAAAAAATACAAGCAAGGATACGATGATAGAGAAGACGAATCTCTAGGTGCTCGTAAAGGTGCTGAAAAAAACAAAAAACAAGACTTCTCAGCTCGTAGAGGTGAATCTTATGGGAAATTTGGTAAAAGAGATGCTGAAGCAAAAGGCAAAGCTAAAGGACCTGGAAAGAATAAAGTCAACAAAGAAAGTGTTGAATTAAATGAATTTGATGCAGATGTAGTAGCTGTAGGTGCTCCTTTAGTAATGAGCGTTGTAGCTGCGGGTGTTGCTAAAATGGGATATGATGCCGTAATGGACATGATTAAGAAAAAATTCCCAAGAGAAGATGCTGAATATAGTGCTGAAGAAAATATTGAAGTTAGCATGTCAGAAGAAGAAGTAGCAGAATATGGTAAAAAACCAATGTACGATGAGGATGATAAAGATGCAATGAAAGAAGATGCTAGAACTGATGCTGAAGAAGAAGGATATGAAGATGGATTCAAAGATGCTAAAAAAGATATGAAAGATGCTATGAGCAAAATGAAAGTTTCTGAGCTTAAAGCAAAAATTAGAGAAGATATTTTAGCTACATTATCAGAAACTGATGAAGTTACTGAAGCAGAAGAAGATGTAGATGTTGACGTAGATGAAAAAGAAGAAGTAGACGTTGATGTTGATGTACAAGATACAGTATCTGTTGATGCAGAAGGTGATGATATCGAAATTGAGAAAAAAGCTGTTAAAGCTAAAGTAGAAGTTGGTTTATCCCCAGAAGAAGAAATCGTTCAGGATTCACTTAAAGCAGCTATGGATGCAGCAAATGCTTTAGGTAATGAAAAATTAGCAGATCAAATTGGTAATACAATTACATTCTTTACAAGAGAATTTGTAGTTGGTGGTAATACTGATTAATAATGCTTTTTGAGCGCAAACTTACGGAAAGAGAACTAGATCATAGAGAAGTTGTCCTTCAAAATTTGTTGAGAAACAAAAGAAATCTAGTTAAAAAGTACGGTAAGGATGCTGAAAAAGTAATGTATGGCATTGCTACTAAAAAAGCTAAGAAAAAAATCGAACAGATGAATTTAGACACTATAAAAGAACTTGTTAAATCAACATTAGAAGTATCACCAACTTCAACAACAACAGATATAGATGCAAATAAATCTTATTCGGGTGGTGCTGATTATGGTTCTGAAGTATCAGCTAATTCAGCTGAAGATAGTATCGAACAAGGAGAAACTCAACCATTACATTATAGTTTAGAAGAAAACGCTTCTCAAGATGATGCTGTTTATGAATTAAGAAATATAGTTGACCAATTAGAAGAAAAAGCAGAAGAAGCTAGAGAAATTGTTAGACAATACTTCCCAAATGAATTATCAAGATTAGATGGATACGGAGTTTTTGACGTAGCTTACTCAGGTAATAGATATAATGTTACATTAGGTAAATTTGTAGATGGGTTAGAAGAAGGTGATTATGATGATTTAGATGATGAAGATTATGTAAATGAAGGAGAGGATATGGATAGAAGAGTTGAAGCTATAAAAATAATTAAAAAAATTCTTAAGGATGAAGGTGGTGCCGCGGGTTTAAAACCAATAGTAGATGCACTTAAAAAATTAAAGTTTAATAAAGATGAACTAACTAAACTCCTTAAAAAAACAGTTGGTGTAGTTAAACATAGACATGGAGATTATATTCTTAAACCAATTGAAGAAAAAATTGATTATGATGAAGCTTTAACCTTAAGAGGTATGAAAGCAGAATTAGAAGATCAAATTTCCCAATTATTCAGAGACATGGAGCAAGAAGCTGAACCAGAAGGTGGTCCAATTGCAGACAGATATGGTGATGAATTAAATAAACTAGAAGATCGTTTATATAAAATCAACAAACAACTTCGTGATTATGATATGAACGAAGGTACTTGTGGATATGATAGAGATGTAAATGGTAAAAAATTAAAAGGACCAGGTGGATTAGGTGAAAAAATAGATGCTTATGTTAAAGAAATATTAACAAAAAGATCTAAAGTAGATGATTTTGTAGATGATTTTAAAAAATCGGATGCAAAACAATTTAAAGGTAAATCTGCTGATAAAAAAAGAAAAATGGCTGTAGCGGCGTATTTAGCTAAACAAAATGAAAAATAATGACCAAAGCAGAATTAAGAGAAAAAATAAGAGCACTAGCACTACAAGTAGTAGGTGAGAAATCTAAAGCAGAAGATGCTGCCTTGGCATACGATGAACTTACAAAATTCCCAGAATTAAAAGACGTTATTGTAAATTTATTAACTCATGAATTTGATTCATTTTTAGAAGATATTCAATGGGTTGCTCCTAAGCCAACAACATTTAGAATCATTCTTTTGAATGGTCAATCTTTCTTATTAACTTATAGTCCTAGAAGTTGGGTAGCACAAGTTGAAGGTAAAAAATATTACCTATTAAACTTAGATGAAGAAGAATATGCATGCCAAGCTATAGCTAGAATATTACAATATGGAGCCGCGGGTGCTGATGCAAGTGCAGACGCAGACGCAGATTCCGGTAGTGATGATGTAGAAGTTGAAGACGAAGTAGATGTTAACGTTGACGTAGAAGCATAATGGATATATTTGAAAAAATCATAAGAGAAAATTGTTGGAAGTTTGATAAGGGGTATCCTGATAGTCAAGAGGATATTAATTATATTAAATCTTTAGTTGAATTTTACTTAAAAGAAGATGAAAATAGTGAACTTCAACAATTCATAAAAGATGAAGGTTTAGAAGATATAGATCCTGAAATCCAAAAAATGATTTTTAACACTGTTAAAAAAAGAGAACAATCTGCTTTATCTGATATTAATAAAATTAGAAAAATTATAAGAAATAAAGGTATAGATGATAAAACCGCAGATACTGCTGTAGGTATATTTACAGACATTATAGGTAGAAGTGGTGATGATAAAGTTTATGATAAAACTTCAATTAAAAACTTAGCCAATTATTTGGACAACCAATTAAGTTATGATGATTTAGGACCTAGTGGTGATTTTTTTGAAAAATTTGAAAATAGTGGTATATCTAAAGAAAAACTTCAAGGTTTATTAAAGTTAGATGGCATTGTTCAAAGTACAGCAGTTGGTCCTGGTGAATTATTTTTAATATTCCTTTTAAATGATGCTGAAAAAGCAAAAAAAGGTGATTTATTTGTTGTTGATTCTGATGGTGATGGAAAAGCAGATACTGGAAGAGTTGAATTAGGAGGTAAAGAAGTTGAAGTAAAAGCTGCTGAAGCGGCATTATCCCCTTATTCTAGAGGTGATACTTTTGATTCTTTATTTCGAGGATCTGGTTCTAAATCAAAATTTTTAAATAACCCCAAATCTGAAAAAGGTGAAATAAGATCCAAAATATTAGATATTTATGGACCAGAAGTAAATGATCAAGTAACTGATATTCTTTATGGTACAGGTAATAAATTTATGAAATTAGCAAGAATTGCTAATGAATTGCCTTCTGAAGGAAGAAAAGAATATACTGATTATCTTAAAAATACATTTAAACAAGATTTATATAATAAAAAGAATTTTAGAATAGATGATATTATTGATAAAAATATAACTTCTAGTGGAGTTGATGTTAATCAATTTATGATAGATGTTTCTAAAAAGTTTGCTCAATATTATATAGACCAAGAAGGTATTGATGATTTTTTATTATTAAATAAAACAACTGGAAAATATTTAAAACTTAATCCTGAAACTTTAGTTGATAGTATAGGTTTAGGGAATGATGCTTTAGTAAAAATTGGGGGATTTTCAGATATCTCACCTAGATTAACTTTAAACCCAAATAATATAGTAAAAAATGTGTAACTGCGGATGTAATACTTGTGAAACAAAAATTAGAGGCCCACTTTTAACTGAAGGTAGGGTTAAAAAATTAGTGTCTGAAAATTTACAATACCACATTAATGAAAATATACCATTAATGGAAAGTGTATTTAGAATAGGATCAGATGCTCATTTATCAATTATTAAAGAAGCTAGAAAATTATACTCTAGAGGTGTTCTTGATTTATGTGAAGAAGATGAGGGTATAATGGAAACACATTTAGGTGAATTTGATTTATACGAAGATGAAATTGTACCATTAGATTTACCTATGTTAGAACAAACTTATAAAAGCCAATTAAACGAAGTTGATAAAAAAGAAGAACTTTTACAACAAATTAGAGATACTTTATATACAATGTTAAAGGGTGATAGTGAAAGAGAACAAGATATAGAAAATTTAGACATTAGTATAGATGATTTAATTGGAAATTTAACTGGTAAAAGTCGTGTGGACGTTGGTGTTGATCAATTAGATTTTGATAAATTTACTAGACCTTCTAAAATTAAAGAAGCCGTAAAATTAGTACTTACTGAAAAGAAAAAGAAAAAGAAAAAAGAAAAAAAAGACCCACCAATAGGAAAACCTAAAAGAGGAGGACCTAAAGCATATTATGTTTATGTTAGAGATCCTAAAACTAAAAGAATTAAAAAAGTAACATTTGGTTCAGGTGGTTTAAGAGCTAAAATTAGAAATCCAAAAGCACGTAAAGCATTTGCTGCTAGACATAAATGTTCACAAAAAACAGATAGAACAAAACCATCATATTGGTCTTGTAGATTACCTAGGTATGCTAGCCAATTAGGTTTAGGTGCTAATATGAACACATTTTGGTAGGATGAATGAGTTAAAAGTAAGAAAAACAACGAATGATGTGTTAACTCCTGATACAATGAAGGATAGACAATCATATCCTCAAAAAGAAACTGATGCTATGAGAGGTACTGGTAGAGGTGAAGAATCTGAAGCTAGACAACCTTATTATATTCGTTATATGAAAACTTTAGATGAAGTTCTTACTGAAAAAAATAAAAAACGAGACAGATGTCTTAGAATAGCAGATAGAAAATTTGATAAACCTTCAGCATATAAATCAGGTGCTGTAGTTAGATGTCGTAAAGGCGATATTTGGAAAGGTGTTAAAGAAGCGGTTGTTGATCAATTAACTGAAGATGAATCATTACGTAAATGGTTTAAACGTTCAGGTCCCTCAGGTAAACAAGGTGGATGGGTTGACTGTAATACAGGAAGAAAAGACTCAAAAACCGGAAAAATGAAATACAAAGCTTGTGGGAGAGCAAAAGGAGAAAAAAGAGCAAAATACCCATCTTGTAGACCTACACCTTCAAAATGTAAAGATAAAGGAAAAGGGAAAAAATGGGGAAAAACGAAATAAATCCTTATCTTGATAAGGGTAATATAAGAACATTTTCTAAAGATGTTGATCCAATGGAATTGGTTTGGCATCAAGATGATGAAGATAGAGAAATTGAAGTATTAGAAGGTAAGGGATGGGAATTACAAATGGATAATGAATTACCCTTTGAATTAGTAAAGGGAGATCATATATTTATACGAGAAAACCAAATACACCGAGTATTAAAAGGTACAACCGATTTAAAAATAAAAATAAATGGATAATTTTAATTTAAAAAAATATTTAGCTGAAGGCAAAATAAATGAAGCTTATAGAAAAACAGAGGAAGCTGTTATGAAAAAAATAGGAGTTCATCAAAAAGTAGAGGAATTAGTAGACTTTATTAGAGATGCTATTGTGAAAGGAGATGCAACAGAAGAAGAAGTAGGAACTACAGATGTATTAGCAAAATATATTGGTGATTTATTTGAAAAAATCAATGATTCAAAAAATTAAAAATAAATGGATAATTTTGATTTAAGAAAATATTTAGCTGAAGGTAAATTAAATGAAGATAGTTCTCAAGGAGATATGTATGGACTAGGTCCTGCATATCAAGCATTAGACTCTGGAATTCAATATTATATTGATGAATTTATAAAAGATATAAATGCAGATATAGAAGAAGGAGCAGATAAAGCAAGCGTAACAGAATACTTAAATGATTTAATTAAAGCAATAGCAGCTCTTCGAGATTCTGTAACATTTCCCCCTGATTTAGCTGAAGGTCGTTTATTTGAAGAAGATAAACCAGTATGGACTATAGAAGGTTGGGATGATAGCCCTACTATAGAATCAGCTGATGAAGGATATGTAGAAGCAGTAGTTAACTACATCAAATCTACCCACCCTAATATTTCAGATAAAGATTTAAAAAAATCTATGGAAGTAGCTGAGGAAACTTGGTATAATGAAGGTAGAGAAAATGCTAAAAGTGGTGAGGGTGAAGACTTCGATGTTTCAGTAGAAGAATTTGCTGATGGAGCTATAGAATACTATGAAGATGCCTTAATGTTAGCTGAAGGTCGTTTATACGAATACGTTCTTGGCTCAAGACATGGTACTTTGTTTATGAAATTTAAAGACTTAGAAGCTGAAATTGAAAAAATAGCTAGTGAAGGTGATTTCGCTGTAAGAAGAAAATCTAATCCTTCCGATAAAGTTCAACATGAATGGGAAATAGTTCCTATTGAAGATGTTAGTTCTGGGGAAGAAAAAAGCGGTATAAGAATATACGATTATAAGTTTGAATTCGACCCAGCTAAAGATAAAACTGACGAACCTCATTCATTTAGTGTAGGAGGAGTTGATAAAGTAAATACATTGTCGATACTTAAAGACTTATTTGGAGCAGAAGCTAGAGCAATTGGAGGAACTAACATTAACGATATAGATCCAAATGCATGGATCACTTCACCTTTAAAATAAAAATAAATGGATAACTTTGATTTAAGAAAATATTTAGCTGAAGGTAAATTATTTGAAGAAGATAAATTTAAACGATGGAGTGAAATAGACACTGACGAATTCCCAGAAGGAACCAGATTTTTTGATGGTGACTATGGCCAAAAATTTGCAAGATATCCTGACGGAAGATCTGAGAGAATTTCTGGTCCACGGAATGGAGACGACGATGAAAACTCAAGTGATCTTTCATGGGAAGATTTTCAAATAAAATTTCCTGAAGTTAAAGATGAAAATCTAGCTGGTGAAGTATATAGCATAATGCAAGAACAAAATGGTTTTGATGATTATGATGATGAACAAATAGTTAGTTTTATGAAAGAAGCTGCAACTTGGGAAGATGCTGAAGATGTAGCCGATTATTTTGATGAACCAGCTTCGGATCTTGGTAGATTAATTGCTAGTTATTATCAAGAAGAAAGTGGATATGAAGATTATGATGATCAATTTGATAATTATTTAGATTATTTATTTGATCAAACTGAAAGAGAAGGTAATGACATTGATGATTGGAGAATACCTGATGAAATGTAATTGTAAAACATGCGGGTGTGGAGTATCTTGTGAGTGCAACTGTTGTACTTGCTAAACATATAGACTGATTCATAGCCAGTCGATTTATTTAAAAAATTTAGGTAGCTGTGGCACCATTATTTGGAGCCATGGCTTTTTTTTCGTATATTGTAGCATAAATTAAATTCTAAAATGAATAAAAACGTAGTAATTATTGGAGCAGGAGTAGCAGGAGTAAACGCGGCTACTAAATTGGTTGATAATAATTTTGATGGCAAAATTACTATTATTGATATGGGTAAAGATCCATATCTAAGACCATATGAAGAGGTAATGACAGGGTATCTAGGTGCAGGTGGCTGGTCAGATGGTAAATTGACTTATTCTACTCAAATTGGTGGACAATTATCTAAATATGTAGGTGATGAGAAAGCAATGGAGCTTATGAAGCAAGTAGTAGATAATTTTACTAGATTTCACCCTCATCCTGAGCAAATAGTACTATCATCACCTGAAGAAGAACCAGAATTTATTAAACCATACTTCGGTTTAAGATTATTTCCATGTTGGCACATTGGTACTGATTATTTACATGAAATTGGTAAAAGTTGGTATGATTATTTAGTTAGTAAAGGTGTTGAATTTATTTGGGAAACTAAAGTAACAGATATTGATTTTGAAGATCAAATAGTATCTATAGGAGCAGTAGATGAAATGAAATATGACAAGTTAATATTTGGAGTAGGCAAATCAGGTATTGATTTTACTTCTGTAATGATGACAAAATATGATTTACCTACAGAAGAAAAACCAGCACAAGTAGGTGTTAGATTTGAAGCACCACAAAAACACTTTCAAAAATTAATTGATGTAGCTTATGATTTTAAATTATATAGAAAATTAGATAATGTTAGTTTAAGATCATTTTGTACAAATAATAATGCTGCTTATGTAGCAGTTGAAGAAACATATGGTGACCACAGTTATAATGGTCACGCTAAAAAAGATGAGTCATTTAGAAATGATATGACTAATTTTGGTATATTAATGGAAGTTAGAGGTATAGAAAAACCATTTAAATGGGCAAGAGAATTAGTAGGTAAAGTACAAGAAAATAGTACAGGTTTATTTTACAGTCCAAGTAGAGAACCATCTACAACATCAGAAGGCATAGATGTATCAGCTACTAAAATAGAAAATTTAGATGTAGTTAAAGATGCATTTCAAGGATATTTTAAGTATATTGATGATTTTATCAATGATATGAAATTAGTATTTCCTACGTTAAAAGACGATTGGGGGATCTATGTACCTGAGGTAAAATACCTAGCTCCTGAGCCACTGGTTAATTATTCTGACCTATCATTAACTAAATTTCCTAATGTGCATTTTGTGGGCGATGCGTTGTCAGCAAGGGGAATATCAGTATCAGGAGCCCACGGTACACTTGTTGCTGAAAATATTTTGGAAAATTAAATTAAATTACGTATATTATGGTTATGGAAAATAAATATGATGAATGGCCTAAGAGCCAAAAATTAAAAAAAGCAGATGGTACAGTAGCTTACATCTGGGATAATAAATTACATAATTGGGAAGGCCCAGCATTAATACCAGAAGGTAATATGAAAAAAAGAGAATATTACTTATATGGTATTCAATATAGTGAAGCTGACCATAAAGAAGCAATTAGAAATCAAACAGGATTACCTTGGTACAAACAACCAGCACCAAAAGGTATGACACATAGAAATTAAAATATGAAAATAGGTTTATGTGGTACAATGAGTGTAGGGAAAACTACACTAGTAAAAGCGTTACAAGAATTACCTGAATTTAAGGATTATAATTTTGCTACTGAGCGTAGTAAATATTTAAGTGATTTAGGTATTCCATTAAATACAGATTCAACATTAAAAGGACAAACAGTGTTTTTAGCAGAAAGATGTGCTGAATTAATGAATGACAATATTGTTACAGATAGGACAATATTTGATGTTATGGCTTTTACTATGAATGCAAAGTCAATTGGGCATTATGACAAAGAAATATTTGAAAGTTATGCAAAAGAATTTATACGAGAATATGATTATATTTTTTATATTTCTCCTCATGGTATTCCTATTGAAGATAATGGGGTAAGAGAAACAGATGAACATTATAGAGATATAATTGATTTTTCAATTACTACACTAATTAAAAGATATGGTCATATGGCCAAAAATATTGAAACAATAAAAGGTAACACAAAAGATAGAATTCAGCAAATTTTGTCATATTTATAACAAAACTTATATTGTAATGAAAAAATCTGAATTAGAAAATTATATTAGAGAAAATATTATCTCTACTTTATCCGAAAATACTTACGATGCTTATGACGACTATGATAATATGGACTTAAGTAAACTTAACCCAGGTCAAAAAGCAGCACTCGATGTTTGGCTAGAGCAATACCATGAAGCTACCTTTACAGATAGAGCAGGATTTCAAAAGATGATTAATAAGTTTGCTGAAGTTGAAAATGCAAATGATTTAGCAGACTTCGTTCATGCTGAATTTGCAGGAGACAGAGCTGAAAGACAGTATTTTATAAGACAATTAGAAAAAGCTTATTTAGATGATGATCAACCTTTAGATGAAGCAGCTATTAAAGAACCTATAAATCTTAAAGATGCATTAGACAGATACTCTTTTGGAGAAATTTTAGATACCGCAGCAGAACATTATGAAGAAGATGGTGAAAAAGATATGGCTTTATTAGCTAGACAAACTGCTGCTAAATTTAGAAAAATGTTAGATGATTTTGATGGTGGCATTACAGAAGATGAAGTAGCTGTTGCAGGTATGGATGATGATGATGATAAAGATGCTATTAGACAAGCGAAAGCAGCTAGAGGTAAAAATAAAAAATATGATATAGTTCTTAATAGTCTTAAACGAGTTGAAACTGAAATGAGATCATTAGCTAGAAAATATAGCAAAGCGGATGGAGTTGAAAAAGATAATATACTAAAAAAACTTAAAGATTTAACTAATCAAAGAAATGAGTTAAAAAACGAAGTAGAAAAATATGCAGATAAACTCGTTTAATAGAGAAAGAATAATTTGTTATAGCTTAATTTTTGTTTTATTAAGTGCTTTAATATACTTTATTTTCATTGGGGATGAAAAGTATGTTGAGGATTATAATTTAAAAATAGATGCATTAGAAGCAAAAGTTGATTCATTACATCATATAAATGATGATTTAGTATTTAAAATAGATACATTAAATCAAGAAATTGTAAAATTAGATAAAGAAATTTATAATCAAGATAAAAGGATTGTCACATTAAAAGTTAAAGTAAATGAAAAAGTTAATTCCGTTGATAATTTTAATGATGATGAGCTTACAAGGTTTTTCACAGAGCGTTACGGACAGTACCTCGATTCAATTAAAAAAACCAGTAGTTCGTCTAGTAATTAAAGATTTAATAACTGGTGATGGGGCAAAAGAAGAATTATCATTAGTAGCAAAAAAGATTGAATTATTAGAGACTAAAATAGTTTTTAAAGACAGTGTTATATTAAATTTAAATGAAAGGGTTACAAATTTTGAAAGTATAATGACTACCCAAACAGATCAATTGTCGTTGTCAAAACAACTATCAGATCGATTACAGGCAGATTTAAAAAAACAAAAAGTAAAGACTAAATTAACAACCGGAGCTGGAATTTTAGTTGCCGCGGGTATTTTAATACTAGCAAAATAATATATGTCTGATTTAAAAAAAGTAATACGTTCAGAATATTTAAAATGTGCTAAAGATCCAGTGCATTTTATGCGTAAATATTGTTATATACAACACCCACAAAGAGGACGCATACAATTTAATTTATATCCATTTCAAGAAAAAGTATTAAAATTAATGCGTGATAATCCATATTCGATTATCTTAAAATCAAGACAGCTAGGTATTTCTACTTTAACAGCAGGTTATTCTTTATGGTTAATGACTTTTCATAAAGATAAAAATATACTTTGTATAGCAACAAAACAAGAAACAGCTAAAAACATGGTTACAAAGGTAAAATTTATGTATGAAAATTTACCTTCATGGCTTAAAATTAGCGCCGCTGAAAATAATAAATTAAATCTTCGACTTGACAATGGTTCACAAATTAAAGCCACATCAGCTTCAAGTGATGCAGGTAGATCAGAAGCAGTATCTTTGCTACTAATTGATGAGGCAGCTTTCATTGATAATATTGGAGAAATTTGGGCTTCAGCTCAACAAACACTAGCAACGGGTGGTGGTTGTATAGCTTTAAGTACACCTTATGGTACTGGTAATTGGTTTCATCAAACATGGACTAGAGCAGAATCAGCAGAAAATGAATTTTTACCTATTAAATTACCATGGGATGTTCATCCAGAAAGAGATCAAAAATGGAGAGATAGGCAAGATGAATTACTAGGTGATCCTAGAATGGCAGCACAAGAATGTGATTGTGATTTTAGTACTTCGGGTGATATAGTATTTTATCCTGAGTATATAGATTTTTATGAAAAAACATATGTAAAAGATCCTATGGAAAGAAGAGGTGCTGATCAAAACTTATGGGTTTGGGAATCACCTGATTATTCTAGAACATATGTTGTAGTAGCTGATGTATCTAGAGGTGATGGAAAGGATTATTCAGCATTTCATGTTCTTGATACAGAAAATAATGTACAAGTAGCTGAATATAAAGGACAAATTGGTACTAAAGAATATGGAAATTTATTAGTAGGAATAGCTACAGAATATAATGAAGCAATGTTAGTAATAGAAAATGCAAATATAGGATGGGCAACTATACAAGTAGCTATAGATAGAGCATATCCTAACCTTTACTATTCACAAAAGAGTGATTCCTCAAATGTTAATTCGTATTTTGATAAATACCAAGATCATTCTAAAATGGTTGCTGGATTTACTATGTCATCAAGAACAAGACCTATGGTAATAGGTAAATTTCAGGAATATATTAGTGATAAAGGAGTAACGATACAATCTAAAAGATTAATTGAAGAAATGAAAACATTTA
>Ga0209503_10001379_pt1 | contig 12538 bp, 7 predicted proteins | sample SouAtlMetagenome_2_FD_187448 | JGI IMG/M metagenome (GOLD analysis project Ga0209503, IMG submission 187448) | Marine eukaryotic phytoplankton communities from Atlantic Ocean - South Atlantic ANT15 Metagenome (SPAdes) (version 2) | ecosystem: Environmental > Aquatic > Marine > Oceanic | place... | reverse complement strand
CAAAAAAATATATTTTTATTCCAGAGTCACAAAGCTCTGATAACTTACCTAAAACCCTAGTAAAACCTTTTGGGGTTGAATAGTAATATTCAAACCAAAAATCAAATAGATCACCTAATAGAAATATAACTTGGGCATCTGATTTAATTTTTTCAAGCCATGAAACAAATATTTTTTCCCTAATTAAGCTTTCTGAATGATTTGGAGCTCCTAGATGGTTATCTGATGAAAAGTATATTTTTTTCCCTTTATTTAGGTTGATTGATATCATTTATTTTCTAAATCTATTTTTTCCCATTTATCGTTGGAATCTAGCCTAAAAGACCCAATATATATCATATTCCATTCATCTGGTCCAATGATTGATAAAAAAAGTTTTTCATCAGACCTTTGATATAAATGGTAAATCTCACCTTTTTCAGGTTTAAAGCTAAAGCTTGAATTATAAATAAGTTGATTCCATTCATATGAATCAATCAAATCCTGGTACTCCTTTTTAATTTCCTCGTACTTTGATTTAAAATAAGTATTTGTTTTAAGAAGTTTTTCTTGCTTGAAAGAAGTTAGGTCATTTGGTTTTATGACAGGTGCACCAACATTTGAAGCGTATGGAAGTATATTTGGATTATCTGCAACTTGATCTGGTTTTTTCTTTGACATAGCAATTACAAAATTAAACAATCTATTTTAAGGGTTTTTCATAACAATTAAATGGCATTTCGCTCTGATCTCTAAAATAAATCTGACCAAGTCTTTGATATCCTAAATTTGAATACAAAGTGTTGTTTTTATTATTCATACTAAATGTATCAAGACGAACTGATTCACATTTAGTTTCAATTGCTTTATTTTCAATAAAATTCATTATCGTTTTGGCATGGCCTTTTCCTTGGTAATTGGGGTGTACCGCTAATCTGTGAACGTAGATGTTTTTATTTGATGACGATATCCAATCAATTTTTTTGTAAAAATCATCCATTTCAAAAGTAATTGATACACAACCAATCAATTCCTCGTCTTTATTAGCTAACACATACAAATGTTCATTATTAATATCAGCTTGAAAAGTTTCAATATTGGGATATTTTTCATTCCACTGAAATATATTTTTCGATATCATATGCTCTGTACATGATCTAATTATAGCCATTACAGAATCAAGATCTTTTTGTGTAGCCTTTCTAATTAATAATTCGCTATTATTCATTATAAATTATGTCTCCTTTAAAATCAATTTTAAAACTTTCAAATGGTTTTAAAAAATAGTCCACAATTATAGCAAATTCTCCTCGATTTATAATTTTATTTTTATTAAAATTCTTTAAGCCCAAACTGTCCCAATTTTTTTCAATTTCATTGATATCTTCACCTAATATTAAAGAAATCCATTTATATACTGAGCTAATTTTTAAATCCTTTAATTCATATTTGTCTAAATCATAATAAGGGTCTAAACCTTTTAATAAATCTAGAAAATCAATTTTATCCTCAGGGTAAAACCAAGTTTGATTGGACCAACCGACATTAATTCCTGTACCCTTTAAAATTCCAGTTGAGCCAATTCTCTGATATGCTTTAAAAAAGGGGTGATTTTTTTCTACATCGAGATATGGTTGTATATAACCTCCTGTATCTAAAAACTTTTTTTGAATATTTCTTACGTCAATTTGATGGGTGTTTATATTATTTTTTACTGATTCTGAAGCTATTAAACCAGCAATTTGTCCAATTTGTAAAACGACAGGTTGTAACCTGGTTGTACCATTTACCAAATTTGAAACTGAAATTGACTTTTCAGCAACTAAAAAATTAGGATTCTTTTTTGAAATAATAGATCCTATTGGAAGTGAATAGGATGGAATTGGGTAAAATGCAAGTTGAGGTAAATTATATCTATCTGGATGAGCATCATGATGATGATCAACAGGATAATCCCCAACCAAAATACCTGTCCTGTAAAGAGGGTGAATTTGATCAAAAGGTTTTTTAATATAATCTAAAGAAAATGTAACCTTACCTTTTATTCTCCTTGCTTCTCTATAATACGGGATTGGTGGAAAATTATCATCAGTATCAAACTCTTCATCACTGAGTGAATAATTATCATATCCCAATTCATCCTGTATGTAATATAAATATCTCAATGATTTTTCCTTAGCATTTTTAAACACCTCATTTCTTTGATCATAATTCATCTCAATAAGGTTTGAGTAATAATCATTTCCATAAATAGGCCAATTGATCATAATCTTTCCATTGGGTAATTCACCATAATTCATCATTTGCTTTGGTGTCCATAGAGCCTTGTCAGACTCAGGACAATTAATTGAAGCTGTTGAACAATAAAACTCTGATGGATCATAGTTTTTTGGCTTCTCAATTTTCATACTTCTGTTATAATTTTTTAAAATCATAACAAAAGTTAGGTCTTGTATTATGTCATTATTTTTTTCAGGGGCTATATCCTCACCATACATTTCTCTACTATCCATACCTAAATCATAATCTTCATCAATCATAGGAAGTACATCCCCAAGCTCTGTGGCATCAATTAAAACTTTAGATGAAAAATTACCTTTTGACGACTTTACATTGAAATTATAGTGCTCTGTTTTATGCAAATCTAATTTGGCAACAGAATTAACTTCGGTTGAAAAAAGTATTTTAAGATTATTCTCCTTTTTAGCAATAGATTTCAAAATCTGATTCCCAACTCGAGGTTCAAAAAGAGTATTACTAACCCAGCCTGTTTTCAAGGCTTCCAAGCTTCCATAATGTGAAACCAAACTGTCTTTAAATTCTCCCCAAAATCCAGAGGGAAGTTTATAATTACCATCAACAGCACTAACACCTGCAGAAGTTAACATACCCCCTAACCAATCTGTCTCTTCAATCAAAAGCGTTTTTGCTCCATTTCTTGCAGATTGAATTGCAGCAGATGTTCCTCCTGCACCTCCTCCTATAACAATAACATCATACTCTGAAGAATCATCACAAGAGATTAAAAATAAAACTATAAATATTATGATTTTAAATTGCATACCAAATAAACTTTCATTTGCTTAACATGATATCATCTTAATGTTTTTATTCCTGAAGAAAAATCTTTTTTAATTATTGCTGTATCATATTCATCACCCAAAACAGTATATGCTTTATAAGTTAAAGTTTCTTCGTTGATAGAAATAACTTGAAAAAACTGAGTCTGTTCTCCCAATTTATCATTCTTATAACCATCAAGTTGATAATTCTTAATTTGTTCAAGTCCTATTTTATATTGTTTGGGGCCACTTACAGATGTTATATATAAAGTATTGAAATTAGATGACTTATTATTATCCGTAGTTTTAATTGGAATGTGTCCTCTTGCATATGTATGATCATGTCCATTTAATACTAAATCTACTCCATATTTGTCAAACAGAGGTTTCCAGTTTTTTCTCGCGTACTCAAAATCACGTCCTTGTGCTGGTGAAAAAACAGAATGATGACATGTGACAATTTTCCATTTTGCATCACTACTACTCAATTTCTCTTTAATATATTCCGTTTGTTTTTCAAGGAAATCGGTAGAATTTAATACTAGGATTAGAACATCTTGATAATTGACCGTATAGACAGTCTCATGTAGTTTGGAATCTAAGCCTTCTTCTACAGGTAAAGTAAATTGTGGTCTCCATTGAATAGATACTCTTTTTGGGCTGGACCTACTTGTACTTTGAAACTCATGATTGCCTACAACTGGAATTGTTGTCCATTGTCTATGAATGAATCCTCCAGCTTTAAACCATTGGGCCCACTCATAATCTCTATGAGCAGTGTCAACCATGTCACCAGCATGAATTACAAATGATGCATTTGGAGCTGTTTGATAAGCCATCCTGATTACTCTGGACCAATGACTTAAAATATCATTTTGTGCATCTCCAAAATATACAAATTGAGTTGAGTTGTAATCAGCATTAGCTGTTTTAAATTGAATCCATTCTGACCAATTATCTCCATCACCAACCCTGTATGCGTATGTTGTATTAGGATTTAATTCTTCAAAAACTACACTGTGGTATTTTACAACAAAAGAATTATTGGCCTTATAAAGTCCTAAATCAAATTCTTCTGTCTTAGCCTTGTAAGTTTTTGCATTCTTAGCAAATTTAGAATTTACACCCGCAACAGCAATTTGAGCTTTTGCATTTATAACTGATAAATCTGTTCTCCACGTAACAGCTCTTTTAGTAGAGGGATCGCCATTAAAATTTAATATTATTCTATCTGGATCTTTGCTTGGAATTTCCCAGTGATGCAGGCCTATATGATGATCTTTATCAAAATCTTTGTATTTCTGACCGGTTAGAGGAAAAGACAAACAAAATGCTAAGGCAAAAAGAAAGCTACTTTTTTTCTTTTGGATAAGGTTATTCAAAGTGTAATTCATTATAGTATTCTTCTCAACAAGTTATTTAAAAATTTGGAGGCGGTCATCATTATTCGCAACTAATATAATTTCCTTATTTCCTAAAGTTAAAGATATTGCCTTCTTTGAATCACCAGGTGTAAAAAAACCTGATTTTAATGTTGGAATCTCATTAAAACTTCCATCTCCATTTCCTTTAAGAATAAGACCATTTCCAGCATCATTTCTTGCCGTTTCAATCTCAGCATGATACATGTTACCTACAATTAGTAAGTCATTCACTTTATCATTATCAAAATCTTTGATTATGATATCATTTACAGAGGAAAACTGCGCGTAATTAGGGAGGGGACGAAAATCAAAATAAGATTTATTATTTATAAGTGTAGCACTTTCAAATGTATTTACAGAAAGTCTTAAGGCATTCTCCAGGTTCTCCTCTCCATATACTTGTTGAACATCAAGTGAGGCAAAAATATCGTACTTCTTAAACTTATCTTCTAGATCAGGTACTTGTTGTGATGAACAGGAAAATCCTCTCAAAGGAAATTGGATTCCATAATTATAATAAGCTAGTACAATATCTTTTTTACCATTGTCATCGAAATCATCATAAAAAACTTCAAAAGGCTCATCAACAGTAGCTTTGTATTTATAATTCAAACCTAAATTACCAACAATAAGATCGGGAAGATTGTCATTATTTAAATCACCAACTTCGACACTATACCACCAACCTGTTGAGGAACAGCCTAAGTTAGTGTTTAGCTCTTGTTTTGTAAATTGACCTTGTTGATTTACAATAACTGTTATTGGCATCCATTCTCCAACAACGACAATATCAGAATCTCCATCGTTATCAAAATCAAACCACTCTGCATCTGTAACTAGTCCTAAATCTTTAAATGCTTGATTTTTGTCATCATAGTTTATAAAATTCCCATTATCATTTATAAGCACAAAACTTGAGGCAGGCTCAGGATAATTCCACGGTTTCATTCTGCTTCCAATAAATAAATCTAAATCTCCATCATCATCAAAGTCATAGGGTTTAACAACTGACCCACTTTTATAATTTGAAGGCAATAAATCTCTTCTAAAATCAAAATTTCCAAGACCATCATTTATATATAATCTATCTAAATATGTACTTGATTTAGGCATGAATTCATTTCCGCCTGAAACAACATATAAGTCTAAATCTCCATCATTATCTGAGTCAAAAAATACAGCATCAATATCTTCCAATGCTTTGTGTTTTGTCCATATATCATTTTCAATTTTATCAAAACTATTATCTTTTTGAATAAATACTGTAGCCTCCTGCCCAGAAGCGCCACCGATAAATAAATCCTCTAAACCATCTCCATTTATATCTCCTTTTGCTAATGCAGGTCCCAATTGAGAAAGTTTGTGAGGTAATAGAACTTGTTTATCATAGTCATTAAAATAATTTTCTTGATGAACATATTTTAAAATTGATTTATCCTCTTGAAACTTAGTCGAATTTTCTTTAATTAATTCTAAATCTGCTTTTACTCCCTTTTTCTTTACTTTAAGTAGTCTGTTGACTTTTGGCTTTAAAATTTTTTGTGTGGATTGGTCAGGCCACTCAATTAAAATACTATCTACTGTTTTTGAGTCATTAATTCCAAAATGAACAACATCCTCACTTGTAGAATATATTCCTCTAACATTAGTTGTTTCAAAAAATTGGAAATTATTATCATGATAAATAGAAACTTTAGATCCAAATGTGGGACTATCATCCTCAAGTTTTAACCTTATAAAGTTTTTATCAGAGTTATTTCTATAGATGAATGCTTTCTCATTTACGTTACTTACGATTAAGTCTAGATCACCATCATTGTCCAAATCAGCATATGATGCACCATGGGAGAATGAGGGGTGTCCAAGACCTAATTGGTCAATTTCATTTTTAAAATTCAAATCGCCATAGTTCTTATAGAAATAGTTTTTAAGTTTTTGAGATGGTAGGAAATCTAAAAGTTCTTGTAAATCAATGACGTCCCAAATATTCACATTTGAATTATCAGGATTTTCAATGATGTATTTATTAAAAGTTTTTGAAACCAAATCTGATATTTTTTTATCAGCATCAGTATTCCTAATATCTCTTAGCAAGCCGTTTGTGATATAAATATCTTTATTTCCATCATTATCAAAGTCTGCAACCAAACTAGCCCAACTCCAATCTGTGGCAGCTGTCTGTGTAAATTGAGCTATATCGCTAAAGGTTTCATTACCATTGTTTAATTGTAATGTGTTAAACATATATTGATAATGGCCTCCATCATTAACAACTTTCCAGAACGAATCTGGGTTCATGCCACTCATATTTGATTTTAATCTAAAATTATCTTCTGCAGTCATATCCAAAACCATCAAATCTAAATGCGAATCATTATTTATATCAGCTGCGTCAACTCCCATGCTGTAAAAAGATGTATGTCTTAAAGATGATTCAGTTTTGTAGTCAAAGGTTCCATCTTGATTATTATAGTAAAGAAAATCAGGAGCTTCAAAATCATTTGCAACGTATATATCTGGCCAACCATCTTTATTAAAATCTCCTATTACTGCAGCATTAGGAAAACCAGAGCGATCCAATCCAGCTTTAGATGTGACATCTTCAAAAAAACCTTCTTTATTTTCAAAAAGTTGAAGATTATACTCTGGAAGTTTCATATCAGTTCCTAAAAAAGGTGAAAAATTTCCTGTGTTTGGTGGATGATTCAGTAGATATAGGTCAAGTAAACCATCCTTGTTGTAATCAAAAAAAACTGCGTGTCTGGTTCTTCTATCAACATCTACATTCCACTTAGCTGCTAATTCGTCAAATTCAAAATTGCCTTTATTTATATATAATTTATTTGTTCTAAGTTTTGGCTGATCATCATAAAGCTCACAACTAACATATATATCTAAAAGGCCATCATTATTTACATCAGCGACTGTTACGCCTGTTGACCAAGAGTTATCGTTTACAATTCCAGAGTTGGGAGTTTTGTCTTGAAACTTAAGATTACCTAGGTTTTTATAAATTTTATCATCTACTAAATTTCCTGCAAAAAATAAATCATCCAGTCCATCATTATCAAAATCACCTACACCCACACCTGCACCTCCATAAAAATTGGCATATAAAAAAACGTTGTTTTCTTTGTTATCAATAAGGTCGTTTGAAAAATGAATACCAGTTTGATCAGGGTCTAGGATCGTGAAAAGTTTATCCTGAGAACTAGCATTAGCTATAAAAAAAATAATTAAAAAATATTTAATTAGTCCTCCCATATGGATATAAAAAAAGGGGGGGGATAATTCCCCCCCCTAAATATAGTTATTAAAACTTATAGTTTTATTACTTATCCCACCACATTCTAGTCATCCAATCATCAGCTCCTTGTCTTGCGACTGCAGCAGAATAACTTTCAGCATTCGTAGATGCTTCACCACCAGGGTAAATCATTCTTCTCATGATCTGACCATTTGTTTCACTATTTGGGTGCTTAGTTGGAGTCAAAGTAGGATATCCTGTTCTTCTCCAGTTAGCATAAGCTTCATACTCATTAAGTACTGTAGCTTTCCAGTACTCATTCATAACCATTTCCCAGTTTGCAGGGAATGATGCAGCTAATTTTCCAGGTCCAGCTAAGAACGCAGAAATTTCAGCATCTGTAATAGCAGTTGTTGCTGGATATATTTGCTTAAGCATTTTCATCGCAGCAGTAACACCGTTATTATAATGAGTCTCAGCCGATCCTGAAGTCCATCCTCTTATAGCAGCTTCTGCTTTAAGAAATTCTACTTCAGCATAAGTTTGAAATACCATTGGTACATCTCTTCCTTGCAATGCACTTGCAACAGCAGAATAAGCATGTCTTGTAGCTACACCAGGAACAGTGTTACCGTCCAAATCAGTGTAATCTGAACCACTACTACCGTTTGGCATACCTGCTTGTACTCCACCAGAAGCACTTCCAGGCTCAAACAAAACATCCATTCTTGGATCACCAGTAAGATGCATTTCCATAGTTTTACTCATTCTTGCGTTTGAGTCAACTTGGAAAACCTCACCATGACCATTTTTGTTAATTCCTTCAGGACCATCAGTATGAGCAATCATAGCGATGTGATCGTTTGAAGTCATTGTACCTGCGCTTATTGCTTTTACAGCCCAAGCTTGAGCACTTGCAGGGTCAGCTTTAGTCATTCTCATTGCTAATCTAAGCATCATAGAATTTCCCCAAGCTTTCCACTTAGTTGCATTACCACCAAAGATGACGTCAGAATTACCCATACTAGAGTCTCCACTAATTTGAGCAACTGCACCTTCAAGCTCACTCAACATATCCATGTAGATATCTTGCTGAGCATCATACTTAGGTTTTAAAGTACCATCAATATAGCCTTTACCAGCTTCAGAATAAGGAATATCTCCGTGAGTATCAGTTATTCTATGATAAATAAATGCTCTCAAAATTCGGGCCATTCCCATCTCAGTTCCAGTATTACCTTCACTGTTTAATTGGTCAATGATATCTTCGATACCCTTAACACAGCTTGGGTAGTTTCTGTCCCATAATGAAGTAGCATAGCTATTTACTCGGTAATATTTGTCTCCTGACCAATACCCTGCAGTTGAGGCAAAATGCTGAATTAACACAGAGTTATAGATTAAACTATTTCTCCAGTTTTCATACCTTCCACCACTTGTTTGCAAAGCAGTCCAAGCGAATTTATTACCAACATCAATTTGATTAGCTTTAGCAGGATTAACATTCATTTCTTCGAACCCTTTATCGAATTCACAAGAGACAAACGCAAAACTTAAAGCTAAAATTGTAATAAATAATTTTTTCATTGCGTAAATATATTAAAATTTAAGGTTAACGTTAACACCTATTGTTCTTGGAACAGCAAGTCCAAACCATTCTAAACCAGCAGAGTTACCAGCGTTATAAGCTGACTCTGGGTCAATGTTGTCTACACTATTATGTAAAAAGAACAGGTTCTTACCAATTAATGAAACACTAGCAGCCTGGATAAACGTACCTTCCAACATACTTGAAGGGAATGTATATCCAACACTCATTTGTCTCATTCTAAAGTAATCTGAATCGTAGATACCTGCTTCTGCAGCATCATTATATCTACCCCAGTAAGCAGACTGTTGTCCTTGAGGAATAGAGATTGTAACAGGAGAACCATCTTCCATTACACCATCTGGAGTGAATCCAGCTTCTCTACCACCAGCAGGAATAGTTACTTGATGTAATCCAGCACCCATCATTGTTATGTTAGTACCAGAATACATTTGACCGCCAGACTTACCTTCAATTAAGAAGCTAGCATTCCAGTCTTTATATCTGAAAGAAGCACCAACACCTAATTGTTGAGGAGCAACACCAAATCCTAAGATTTTTCTGCTGTTATCAATTTTAGGTCTAGGATAACCATTTACTAATTCGTGAACAATATTGCCACTTGCATCTCTTACAAAAGAGTTTCCAAATAAAGCTCCATATTTTTCACCAACAATGTGAGTAACTCTAAGATTTCTTGATCTTGGCTCATCCATTGAAATGTTTCCACCTGTATCATTTGTTGCAACAACTTCACTATCGTTATTTGTATAGTTAAATGAAAGTTCCATTGCAAAATCATCAGTTACAACTGGCTTAACTCTAAGTAAAAGCTCAATACCTGTATTGGCAATCTCACCTAAATTTGCAAGTGCACTACCATAACCTGACGTTGCAGATGCACTAACACCAACAATATCACCAATAGTTGCGTTGTCATACCAAGTAGCATCTAAGCTTACCTTGTTGTCAAACATTCTTAAGTCAAATCCAAATTCAGTTTCATTTTTCTCAAAAGGAGTAATTTCTGAGTTTGGAATTCTTCCTCCACTAATTGCACCTAATGAAGCTCCTAAGTGACCTTGACCAACGATACCGTAAGTAAGGCTAAGAGCATATGGGCTATCAGCACCACCTGCAACCTGAGAGTAACCACCTCTTATTTTGAAGAAGTCAACATTACTTCCCATGTCAATTGCATCAGAAAGAACAACAGATAAACTTGCAGAAGTATACAAGTCATTGTTTGGAGCATCTTTACCAGCCATAGATAGAGTGGAGAACCAGTCATTTCTAGCAGTTAAAGTTAAGAATGCATAATCTTGAAAACCTAACTCTGCAGATCCATAAGCAGAATTAATTTGTTTTTCAGAGAATCCATATCCGTTTGATTGGTTTTGAGTGTTCTTAACATTTACTAACCCTTGAACAATAAAGTTACTACCATTAGCAGAAACTGATTCAGAAGTTACTTTGTTAGAACCTACACCAACAAACGCAGTTAAGCTAACATCATCAGTAAGAGCTAGATTGTCAGTTCCTAAGAAAGCATCTGCATCAAACTGTTTGAAAGCTAATTTATATTCGCTAATAGAACCTAAAGGCTGATATGCTGTCCCGAAAGGAGTTGAAACCGTTCTGTGTAAGTCATATCTATCTGTACCAATACGTCCTCTTACATATAAGAAATCTGTAAGATCCCATCTAGCGTTAACAGATCCAATAAATCTCTCTTTTTCAGCATCATTAACGAAGTTTAAAGCTGCAAACCATGGATTCTGAGAATAGATTCCATTAGTAGTTCTTAACTCAGTACCCGCTTCGTTTGTACCATTACCATTAGGACCCTTCATAAAATCAACGTCAACTGAGGGAGCATAAGTTTTAAGAGAATAGTTAGCATTACTAGGAGCATCCGATAATCTCGGGTTACCACCTTGTTCCTCTAACAAATATTTCATATTAACATCTAATGTGATATTATCACCAAACTTTTGAGAAGTATTCAAACCGATAGAATTTCTATCAAGAGTTGAATTTGGAGAAATATCATCATTATCTAGATTAGTAAATGAAAATCTTGTATTTCCATTTTCTCCAGATGTAGATAAAGAAACAGTGTTACTATATGTAGTACCTGTTCTATAAAATTTATCTTGGTTATCACCAGCATAGACATAAGGTCTTTGAACTCCTTCCCAAGTAGGAACAAGCTGACCTTCCATTCTAGGACCCCAAGCACTGTAAACCTCACTAAGAGCGTCCTCTGTAGATGATGGTACAATTGCATTAAATCCAGAACCGTATGTTGTCTGAGCATCCCACATTGATGTGTTAATCATATCAAACTGGGTTGTACTGTTGATTTCAATACCTAAACCTTCAGATCCAAGACCATTTTTAGTAGTAATGATGATAACACCATTAGATGCTCTTGAACCATACAGCGCTGCTGCAGCACCACCTTTTAGTACAGAGATAGATTGAACTTCGTCTGGGTTGATACTTGATACACCATCACCAAAGTCAGTTCCACCCCATACACCGGCAGCACCTAGGTTATTGTTATTAATTGTAATACCGTCAACTACGTATAAAGGCTGGTTGTTACCTGTAAGGGAACTTGTTCCCCTAATAACAACCCTACTTGAACCTTTAGAACCCATCGCAGATCCAGTTACCATAACTCCGGCAACTTTACCTTGAAGAGCGTTAATTGCATTGGTTGAAGGGTTGGCACTTAATTCAGTACCATCAACTTCTGTTACAGAATAACCTAGTGCTTTTGTATTTCTTTTTACACCAAGTGCTGTAACAACGACCTCATCCAATGAATTGTCCGGCGAAAGCTGAACATTAACAGTATTCGAGGAGCCAACAGCTACAGATTGAGTGGCATATCCAACAAAGCTAAAAACCAGGGTATCCCCTGATGAAGCAGTAATGGAATAATTACCATCAAAATCCGTAGAAACTCCTGTAGAAGTTCCCTGAACAACAACGGTAGCTCCAGGTAATGGAACACCATTCTCGTCAGACACCGTACCAGTTACTTGTTGTGCATACGCTGACAAAGTCAACGCAAAAAACATCAAGAAACTAACACAGATTTTCGTGAATTTTGTTTTCATAAGTGTTTAATTTTAATTAATCGTTAAATAATTATTTAGTTAATCAGATTCCAATTTACGAAATTTTCATTGATAATATGATAAAAAAAAGGTATTTAGCTTAAGAA
>Ga0209503_10001376_pt1 | contig 12552 bp, 10 predicted proteins | sample SouAtlMetagenome_2_FD_187448 | JGI IMG/M metagenome (GOLD analysis project Ga0209503, IMG submission 187448) | Marine eukaryotic phytoplankton communities from Atlantic Ocean - South Atlantic ANT15 Metagenome (SPAdes) (version 2) | ecosystem: Environmental > Aquatic > Marine > Oceanic | place... | reverse complement strand
TGCTTCTATTAAGAAGAGAGGTACTAAAGGTAAATGCACACCTATTACAAAGAAGACTTGTACAGGTAAAGCTAAAACACTTGCTAAGACTTTTAAAAAGATTGCCGCTAAAAGAAAGAAAAAGAAATAATGTTAAATAGTACAATTGTCATAAAAATTAAAGAACGTATTAATAAACTTGATAGTCAAGATTATGATAACATTTTGTGCTGGCAAATAGTGGAGGCTTTTAATAAAGCTCAAGTAGAATGGTGTAGAAGACAGCTTCATGGTATTAATACATTAAGAGAAGGTGATGAGCAATCTACTAGAAGAAAAGATGATCTTCAGGTAATATTAGTAAAAGAACCAATTTTACTTAATCAAGAAGATATTTATTATAGAGCGTCTGTTCCTGCAGATTATTTACAATGGAAAAGAGTTGATGTAAATGCATGTAAGGGTTGCTGTGATAATAGAAGAATGACAGTATATCTTGCAGAAGAAGAAAATCTTAATCAACTTTTAAGAGATAAATCAAAACAACCAAGTTTTGAGTGGGGTGAAACTTTTGCTACTTTATCTTCAGATGGTATTAATATTTATACTAATAATGAATTTGAAATATCAAAATCTGTTTTTACTTATTACAGACAACCTAGGTTAATTCAAGTTAAAGATTGTATAAATCCATATACAGAAACTGAATCTACTACAGAGGTTACTTCTGAATTTAAAGATGACATTATAGAATTAATTATTGATGAAGCTGTAAGTATACTTGCAGGTGATATAGAATCTGGAAATCAATACTCTAGAGGTCAACAAGAAGCTGAAAGAAATAATTAATCTTAGGTTTGATTAATTAAAAAACTTTTAGTATATTATAGTATATTATTTATTTATAAAATTAAAAAAAGAAAAAAATGGCTTATTTTAACAACGCTTTTAGAAAGACATTCATTATGTCTGACTACGTTAATCCTGTAGCTGCTACACCTACTGCTGCTAGTGGTGCATTAACTTCAGGACAATTATCTTTGTATGATGCAAAAGCATGGACACCACTTAATGTTGGTGCAGCTGGTGCTGCTGATGCAGCAACTTCATGTCAATTTGTTGTTGCATCTGGTGCTCCTTATGCAGATGATAAAATTGGACCTTTCCACGGTGGGTACCAAGAATCAATTAAATCTAAAGGAATTAATCCTAAATACATTAGTAAAGTATGGACTCAACGAGCAAATGCGCCTCAACAGTCTATTTTACATATTGGTACTACACCATTTACATCTGTTTCAGAAACAGCTGGTTGTTGTCCAACTTTCTTATGTGGTGAAAACTATCACTTAAGAGTAGATGTAAAAGGATCCCCTGCATTGAGAATGTTAAATCACCAAGCATACCAAGAAATTACTGCTTATACAGGATGTTGTGATGATGCTTCAATTGCTCCTGTAGCTGTTAACCCAGCTATTGTAATGCTTTCTTGGGCAGAACAAATTGCAGAAAGTGTTATTTTAACAGGTAGTGGGCCTAATGGTCGTTCTAATGCAGAACCTCTCGTTATCCCTGTAGTAACTTTAACTGAAGCTGGTGATGCTGGTGTAGTTACTAACGGTACAATCTTAGTATATCCTAAAGGAACTCCTAATACTGTACTTACAGCTGCTAAAACTGCTACTGATGCTTACTTAACTGCAGCTGGTGTTGCAATTGTTGCAGGTGTTAGTGTAGTTACTGCTGATGATGCTGCTGTTGCAACTTATCTTGCTACTGCTTATTCTGATCAGTGTGCTGGTATAACACTAGTTGGTGCTTATGAAGAAACAAGATTTGGAGATTGTACTTTCCAACCATCAGATTTCTACGGAACTGAGCCTCTAAGACTATATGCTTCTGAAGTTGATTTAAATGGTGATCCATGTGAGTTTACTGGAGTGTGTATTCTAGATGAGTGTAAAGGTAGAAAAGCACAAGGACTTGGTGAAACTGTTGCAAGAGACTTTATCTTGTCAGAATCTTATAGACAAGTTCCTTTTGCAACTGATCTTAGAATCCGTGAGATTACTCAAGGAACTGATATGATTGGTGCAGCTGCTGGACAAGTTGACAGAACTGCATTGTATGATAGATTATTTATCTTACATAGCATTCCAAGATTTAACAATCCTTCAGGTACATTTGATAATGATCAGTATCTATTAGATATTGCTGCACCTACTGGTGGAGCAGCTGCTATGAATGCTGATATTACTGCTTTACTAGCTGATGTTACAAATACATTGATTGCTGCTGGTAATGAAGATTGTATTGATTACACACCTGGTGGAACTGCAACTCCAATTACTGTTGCATGTCCTACTCCAAGTGTAGTAGTAGTAGCATAATATAATTAATTACTCATATAAGGGAGAGTGAGATTTTTTTTCTCCTCTCCCTTTTTTTATTTATCAATATGGCAAATCATGTATTAAGTCTGGAGATACCTACTGTAACTACATCTTGTGTTTTAAAAATACTTGATACAAGTGTATATTCACCATTAGTCTCAATATTTAACCCTCGTTTATTAATCACTCTACCTGGCTTTAATGACAGTGTAGAAGTATCATTTACTCCAGGTGACACACCTTCTATTACTGCATGTGATTTAGGTGTTCAAACTGAAAATTGTGAATCATCTTATAGTTCTTTACCAGATGGTATTTATTTTATTAGATATACTGTAGATCCTTCTTCTGCAGTTCATGTTGATTATAACCATTTAAGAATAACTAATGCTTTAAGTATATATGAAAGGTTATTATGTGATATAGACGCTTCTAATTGTGATCCACGTAAAGAAGTTAAGGAAAGATTAAGGCATTTACAACTTATTAAAGGTTACTTAGATGCAGCAAAGGCTAAAGTAGAAACATGTCATGAAAGCCAAGCTGGAATGACATTATATAATTATGCATTAAAACTACTACAAAAGTTAGAATGTAAACATTGTTAAATTAAATTAAACCAACAAATGGCAGCAGGATCAAAATGTATGCATTGTGGAAGAAGATTATCATGCGGGTGTCAAAAAAGAAGAGCCTCAGACGGTACTCAAGTTTGTACATCATGTATAGCATCTTATGAAACAAAATTAAAAAGTAAAAAATAAATGGCAAGTCCAGTACCGTATATAGAAATTACTAGATGTTGTAATAGTGGCGAAACAGCTACATTATTAGTTAGTGTAGACCCAGCAACTGGTAGTATCGGTTCGTTAACACCTCCTACACCAGGTTCTGAAGTATTTGTATATACTGGTGCTGATCAAACAATAACTGATAGTAATGGTAATATTATAGAGTTTGTAGCAGGTGATTGCTATACATTTACAGTTACAGGTAATTCCTTATTTCTTGGTGCTCCTAATATTGATTCAACTTTATTTACTCCAGTTACAGATTGCCAAGATGCTGCATGTGCTGATTGTAGTCCTGGTTTCAGTAAACTTGTTTTTACTCCATGTTGTGAACAATATGATACACTTGAGTTTCGCGGTGATAATTACCAAGATTATTTAGGAATAATTATACCTATATTTTGGACAGGTGGTTTAAATGCCGCCCAAGGTCAAATAAATCAAAATCTTATTGGATCAGTAGGGTCACCGTTTTATACTGAAAATATAGAATTTGGTAGTTGTTATACAGTAACTGTAGTACAAGATATACCTGAAACTGAATATAATAGCTTAAATACAGTTCCTGCTTATGCTGAGGGTATAACTTTTACTCAAGTTACTACAGCAACTTCAGGTTTAGATTGTGATAGTCAAGCTGTAGTTGATGCTTGTCCAGGATGTCCACAGTTTTGTTATTCTGTGTATGATTGTGATGGTAATCAATTTCAAGTTTTATCAGATTTAAATCAATATGGTGTAGATGATATATCTAATCATGTTGGTGAATTTGTTACACTTATAGACAATGATCTAGGAACTCCTATTGCTGGAATTTGGTATGTAGGTCCATCAGAACCGTGTGTTAATGCTGTGGCTACTATTTCAGTAGATCCTGCAAAACCCACTCCTTGTGATTGTAAATGTTATGAGATTGTTGGTGCAGGTTATGGTATAATTACATATGTAGATTGTGATGGTAACTTAGTAACTGGTAAAATGGGACCTAGTAAATTTTGTTCCAGCATATATCCTATAATAGGTAATGTTTTCCCTAACTCATCCCTTATTATTAATCAGGGTTCAAATTGTATAGATGATGAATGTCCTATAGAATGTTTTGCATTAGCTAATTGTGAAACTCAAGAAGTAATATATACAGAATCTGAGTTATACCCTTACTTTTTACAAAATCAAATAGTAACACTAAATGGATATGAAGGTTGCTGGCAAGTAATAGATGGTTCTTGTTTATGTATTGATGTAGTTGTGGATGGTATTACATTTTCAGCAACATTTAATGGATTAGTATATAACAATCAAAAAGTTTGGGAGTTTCAAATTACAGCTGGACCAGGTGGTGGTGCTACAGAAACATATGCTATATGGTCAAATCCTGTAGGTACAGGTGGTTGGTATATAACTAAATTAGCACAAGTTGGTAATACTTCGCCTTTAAGTTCAGATACATTAACTTTTGTAAATAGTGGTGTTCTTAGATGTCCAATCTTAAATCCGTGGCCAGGTGCAGGTAGATGGCCTGATTCAACTATAGTAACTTCTGTTAGTACCTCAGCTTCTGCTGCATGTAATATTGGTTGTGAAGACTGTCCTCCTTCTAATGTAACTGTTTTAGAAGTGTATAATGATTGTCCTGAATGTATTGGACCTATTGCTTATAAACTAACATCTTGTGATAATGCAGCAGATATTTTATACACAACAAATGATTTATCTGCACATATAGATAAAATTGTAGAGTTAGATACTTGTGGGTGTTATTATGTAGAGTTGATTACATATAGACCACCTACAGATACAAATGTTACAATAACATCTTCATTTGATGATTGTGAAAAATGTAAGGCTGACTATTTTCAATTAACAGATTGTGAAGACGGTACTAAAATAATTTATACTGATGTTGATTTAAATGCCTATAAAGGTAAAGTTATTAAGATATCAAATTGTACTGGTTGTTGGCAAGTAGCTGCTACTGATACTCCAGGGACAATTGAGTCTGTTACATTTGCTTCAGAATATGTTGATTGTGCTAATTGTCTTATAGCAGATGCTAAATGTGAATGTATTAAGATTACAAATGTATCTGAGGATGATACAGAACAAATAGAATATTATGATTGTGATAATGTATTTGTTTCATATAAGCTATCTCCAGGAGAAACTACTGATAAGGTATGCGCTAAATATGTTGTACCAAAGGCTGCGTATGATAGTGGTATTTTATATTTAGAAAAATATGGTGATTGTCAAGAAGGAGTATGTCCACATCCTGTATTCCCAAATAATAGAAAAGTAAAACCAGGATACAATACGCCAATATGTTCAGCAGATAAATATGATAGAATAACATGTGAGTTTGCTGATATTATGTATAAAAAAGCTTTAGAAGGTAGATATGGTATATCTAATTGCTGCCCAGAAGAGTTGCAGGATTGGGTCTTAAAAAAGACTTTAATTGATATCCAAGCGCTTAAAGATCCAACTTTTAATTGTACAAGTCTATCTTCCTGTTCATGCGGGAATACAAGCATTTGTACAACTTGCAATTGTTAAAATTAATTTGTATATTATAATTAGACATAAATATGAAACCGTTAAATTTAGATAATAAACCCTGTTCTCCTACATCAAGTAACTGTGTTATTTGGCAAGGTCCTGATATTGAATGTATTACACTTTGTAAAGGAGATAGTGTTTCTGATGTAGTCCATTCATTAGCTGTTGAACTATGTACAGTAATGAAGCAAACTAACGTATCTAGTTATGATTTAACTTGTTTAGGTATTACATCTGCGTGTCCTCCAGAAAATTTTGAAGCATTACTTCAATTATTAATTTCTAAAATTTGTGAGTTAGAAAAGGTGCCTGCATCTTCTCCTACAACAGATTCAGGTTGTCCTGACTGTGTAGTATCAGTTGCTGCATGTTTTGTAGAAGGTACTACAACAACAATGCAACTTGTTGATTATGTACAGGCAATTGCACTTAAGGTTTGTGCATTAATAGACAGTATTACAGATCTTCAAACTCAAATAGATAATATTGATATTAGAGTTACAGCACTAGAAACTGCAACTCCTCCTTCTTTTACTATACCTCCTATTACAACTGGTTGTTTACAATCTGTTATACCTGGAAACCCTGCTACTGAAACAATTGATATTGTTTTAGATTATTTATTAAATGATAGCACTATAGGTTATTGTTCTACAATTACTGCATTATTTGGTAGTGGTTCAGCAGCAGATATTTTATCTGTAGTCAATCCTGCATGTATTCAAGGTTCAAGTGCTTCAATAGTATCAGGTAATGATGCTGGAGTTGGGACAATGAGTGGTGATTACGCATCATGGGTAAATACTCCTTTAAGTTTAGCAGATACATTAAATAACTTGTGGATAGCAATTTGTGATCTTAGAAATATTACTACTGTAGCCTTTACAAATAGTGCTACAGTATCGTTTACTCAAAATACGGGTTTACCTAATTATAACTTTACTGCAAATGTAAATCAACCTAGAGCTTTAATTAGATGTACAGGTTCTAATACTTTAGGAGGAGGTGCTAACGTGATTAACAGTGCTAGCGGTTTAAATCTTATAAAAGATGGTCTTTCATATATTGGTCTTGGTGGAGCTAAAGATCTTTGTACTGGCAGTCCTTTTAAACTTGCAGGTGTTGCAGGAAGTATTATATATGACACATTTTCTACTCCTGTAACAACTGCCCTTTCTGGTCAATTTGTAATACCGCCAGGATTTGACGGTGTGTATAATATAGGATATAATATTGTTTTAACCGCTCCTACTACAAGTGTACTTCCTGTAGTTCCTAACCCTGCAATTGCTGGTACATTCTTTGGAACAGGTAAAGGTTGGTATGGTGGTGATAATTTATTATCTAATGATTCAGCGGCAGGGGCAACTGTAACTGCTGTAGGCGGGGCTGGTTCAGGGTACACAAATGGTTTAGCTACTATAAATGTCCCTGGTGGTGATGATGTTATAGTATCAATTACAGTAGATGCAACTCCAGATATAACTGGTATAACTATAATTAATGGAGGTTCTGGACTTGATAATGATTTAGTTAATGTAGATTTGGTCATTACACAGGCTGGATCAAATAATAGTGGAAGGGCGCGAATTACTGGACTAACTAAACCAAATCCTAAAATTACTGTATTGTCAACTATAAAGAATGTAACTACAGCAACAGGTTGTGACATATATGCAAATGATTCATTTGATCCAAATAACTCAGTTTCAAAATGTACACTATCTGGAACATCATTAGGGGTTGTATTAAAAGAGGGTGATAGACTAGAGGTTCAACTAGGATTATTTATTAATGATGAGGATCCTTTATCATCTGGTCAACCTAATCCAAGATGGGAGTATTTAAGTACTTATTTAGCTACTAGTGATTACTTTGAGTTCTTTATACAAAAAATAGGAGATTAAAAATTAAAAAAAACAAAAAATAAAAATGGCTAATTCAAATTGTAATTCAACTAATCAATGCGGATGTACATCAGGTTCTTATACTGTTGTACCACCGTGTCCTCCTGCTTGCTCAGAAGTATTTAATGCTTCTTGCATAGTATATACAGGAGTAGATTTAACTTGTGACGGGGACACTGTGATCTCTAGAAATGACTATTTAGATAGTGTTGTCACAAAACTAGTAAACTATGTATGTAGTAAAGCAGCTCCACCAGCAAGTGTGGTAGCTGGTAGTGCATTTATTGATGTAGTACCTACAACAGATCCTGTTACTTCTGTAACAACTTATACTGTATCTGCTGACATGGCTGCATTTGAAATATGGGTTGCTCCTATTATTACTAATCAAATTCTAGCAAAAGTATTAGCTGGGCCTGGAATTGATGTGGCAGCTGATGCTGTAGCAGGAACAGTAACTGTATCTCATGAAGATACATCTGCTGTAACTGATTTATCTAGTAATAACACTGGTAATTCATTTATCCAATCTGTTAACTTTACTTTTGATACATATGGACATTGTACAGGCGCATCTGCTGTACCAGGTACTGTAGTTAATGCAGATAACTTTGGTCAATTTGATATTACTGATACTGACCCAGGAACATATACATGGGCTTCTGTAGGTTCTGCAATTGCAACAAACCCAGGAGATACATTTACAGTTCTTTCAGGAGAAAGTATTGATGTTGATGTAGATGTTACAGCTTTAGCAATGAGAATTGCATTTGCTGGCTTTGCTTCTGGAGCTCTTGGATCAGGTTTTACTGGTACAGGTACTGTTGCTGATCCTTTAGAGTATACTGAGGGTGGTGCATCAGTTACTTTAACAAGTGCTGGAGGTACTGTAGATTTAGTTAATGATGGTACAGGTCCTACTTTGGCAACAAAAGGTCTTACAGCTGGAGCGGGTGTAACATTAGTAAGCAGCGCAACTGAATGTACTATTACTAACTCTGCTCCAGATCAAGTTGTAGCTATTACAGGAGGTACTAATATTGATGCTACTGGGACTTATCCTAACTTTACTATAGATGTGAGAACAGCTACAGCTGGTGCTGTAATGGCAGAAAGTATAGTTAGAGATGTAACGATGGCTTCAACTGGTGCTGGTGGTGTACAAACTGTTGTAGGACTAACTGGAAAAACATATGTTCAAGTTAGAGTTATTGGTTTAAATGCTACGGCTGGATTTGTGGCTGGAGAAGATATTACAAGTGATTTTAAAGTAGTAGTGACTGCTGCTAGTGTAGATTTAACATCAACAACTTACACAGGTGATGCAAAAGTTGTAATAGTAGGATAATAATAATATTGTCGCAGTTTGTTGGTTTCTGTGGCTAACAATGGCAAAACCCTCACACTTGTGGGGGTTTCGTTTTTATAGTTACATTTGTTAAAACCAATAATTTTTAGTATATTATTATGAAGGAATTTAACAAACCAGACGTAAAAGCTCCAAGATTTAGACCTCAAGTTAAAACGGTTTTAAATGCTGAGTTCTTTGAAAGATTTAAATGTAAACATCCTAAGTATAGAAGCTTAGATGATAAAGATTTAAGAAAGATTATTAAATCTTTTAATGAAAAGCTTTGTGATGAAATTATAGAAAATAGAGATGGTATTGAACTACCTCAACAACTAGGATGGTTGTTTATAGGGACTTGTCAAAAAAGTAAAAAAGAAAATATTGATTTTGCTAAGTCTAGTGAATACGGAGTTAAGGTTTCTAATAAAAATTGGGAAACTGATGGTAAATTAGCTAAGATATTCTATACCAATCATGCTCCAAAACATAAATTTAGAAATAGAGAATTCTGGGGTTTTGTAGCATGTAGAAGATTTAAAAGAGATGTTTCTAAATCATATCCTAATAATTGGACAAAATATATGGTTGTTGATCCTTTGAAAAAATTAAGAATGTCGTATGCAAAAGAATTGTATAAAGAAGTACGTTTAAAAAAGACTGAACAAAAATTAAAAACTTATAATGAATTTGATATATGACAACAATAGGTGAAGCAATATCAAGAGTAAGAAATACACTTAAAGCAGTTAAAGAAGATCCTTTTTTAACTGACAGAGTTTTATATTATTCAATAATTAAATATGGTAAAACTCTATTAAAACGAGAAGATAATCAATATAGACTTATGAGAGTAGGGTCTATATTTTCTGTTTTACCAATGATGGAACTTATTGATGTAGATAAGGTAGAAGCAGGTTGTATGGGAGTATATTCTGGTTGTTACTTTAAAAGAACAAAAGATAAATTACCAGATATTTTTGACGGCTTATTTGGGCCAATTATACGTACTGTATCTTCAATAGATAGTTCAATAGAAGTTTTTAGAACAGATCCAGGTACCTGGACTTCAATTGCTAAATCAACAACTTTTAAATATAATAAACGTCCTTATTTTTGGTATTTAAATGGTTATCTCTATCTACCCAATGTAGACTGGGATGCTATTAGAGTAGAGGCTGTATTTGATGATGATATATCACCCTACCAATGTGACGAGGATTTAAAGTGTCAAATTAGACAAGATCAACCTTTACCTTTTCCTGAATATTTATTTTCTGAAATTGAACAAATGGTTGTTAAAGAATTTACAATGACTATGCAAGTTCCTCAAGATAACTTAGATGATGGTCAAAATGCACTTAGATAATGGATTATAATTACACACTTAAATATAGAACCTTTGATCAACTCTTAGAAGATGTATCTATAGATATGAATACATTTGCTTTAGAGAATATGATTGAACCTCAGACACTAATTAAACTAGCTCGTAAGCTAAATTTTGAATTAGGTCTTCGTATTAATCAACAAAGAGAAACAATTTTAGAAGTATGTCATGGTAAGGTAAGGTTACCTGAAGATTTTAAAGTGTTTAACTACGGCCTTATTTGTGGTGAATTTCAAACTACAGTAGGTTATGATGGGTTATCTGGCGGTACTAACATGCGTGAAGTACCTATAGTTAATGGTAAAGTTACTAACACATATGATGATTTTCCAGCACAGGTGCCTGATCCTTGTGATACATCTAAACCTACTTGCTGCTGTGATGATAAAGGTAATGATGGTATATGTTTAGTACATTATCCTAATAAACCTTATGGGGATGAGCTAATTAAACCTAGAGTTTTTATGAACTGTAAAGGTGAAGCTTATGAATTAATTCAAGTAATTAACTCAAGTAACATTAGAAAGTATACTACTTTGACTCCTATTAAAATGAAGGCTAGTCAAAATATAGATTGTGATTCACCAAATATTTATTATAATGCTGCTAATGAAGGTTATATTAAAAATGGTTTTTTGTATACAACTTTTGATACAGGGTTGGTTTATGTAAACTACCAAGGTGATCTAGTTGACGATGATGGTAATTTGTTGGTGCCAGACCATGAGTTATTAAATGAATATTATGAGTATGCATTTAAAAAAAGAATATTAGAAAACTTAGCTTTAAATGGTGAAAATGTTGCTCCTAGGTTACAATTAATTATGGGTGATTTAAGAGCTGCTAGAAATCAAGCTTTAAGTTTTGTTAATACTCCAAATTTTGCTGAAATAAAACAAATTTGGAAAGCAAATAGAAAAGCAATGTATTCAAGATATTATGATATGTTTTCATCTTATGCTCCACTAAACTCTTTAAGAAGACATTCTACAAATAGAAATGTAATTTGATATGGCTAAGAAAAAACCTGGTATGCAAAATGTATCAAAAGACGTTACTAACTCTTTTGTAAAAGGTCTTAATAAAGATTCAGAACCTTCATATGTAACTGAAGGAATGTGGACTCATGCCATCAATGCTACTAATAGCACAATTGAAGGAGACCTTGGTAGCATATCTAATGAATCTTCAAATTATTTATGTGGTACAGCAGGGGCTAATATGCCAGCAACTGCAATAGAAAAAGCCATAATAGGTGCTATACATCTTTATTCTGATAAATGGGCTGTATATACAGCTGGTCATGATTCACTTGGTAGGTCAGTAAGTTCAGAGATAGGTTTATTTGAAACTGATACTTGTACATATAGGATTATAGTTCAAGACGCTTGTCTAGGTTTTGATAAAAGATATTTAATTACAGGATCTTCAAGAGAAAGGGAAGATTGTTCTTGGCAGGTGTATTGGGCAGATGGTTTGAATCCAGATAGGTTTTTAAATATAGGTGATGCAAAAACATGGCCTGATTCTTCCTATCAATATCTAGGTAATAATTATTACAGTAATGGTGTGGATACACAATTTTTATGGCCTGGGGTTCAGTGGAATGAAGATTGCAATATTGTAAATGATTGTGAGTTTTGTGAGAATACAAACACTTTAGATTGTGATAAAACAAGGTTAGCTAGGTTAATGGAAACACCTTGTCTTAATTTAAAATTAGGTGAGTCAGGTGGTACAGTGGCCAATGGTACATACTTTGCTATAATTGCATACTTAATAAAAGGTCAAAGAGTTACAGATTATTTTAGTCAAAGTAATAATCAAATTGTTTATGTTGAGGGTGATGTAAGTGGTTCTTTAATTTTAGATGTAAATGCTGATCAAGAAAACTTTGATGAGTTTGAATGCGTACTAGTTCAAAATGTTAATCAAGGTACTGTAGCAGTTAAGCTTGGTGTTTACTCCACTTCTATAAAAAATATATTAATTGATCAAATTAATGTTAGTCTTGCTACTATTCCTTTAGAACAATTACCAATACAAACACCTGTTTTTGAAACATCTAATCAAATTACAGATGCTAATGGTTATTTATTAAGGATGGCCCCTAGGAGTAAATTTGATTTTAATTATCAACCATTAGCAAACTTAATTAAGACTAAGTGGGCTTCTGTAGAATACC
>Ga0209503_10001375_pt1 | contig 12559 bp, 11 predicted proteins | sample SouAtlMetagenome_2_FD_187448 | JGI IMG/M metagenome (GOLD analysis project Ga0209503, IMG submission 187448) | Marine eukaryotic phytoplankton communities from Atlantic Ocean - South Atlantic ANT15 Metagenome (SPAdes) (version 2) | ecosystem: Environmental > Aquatic > Marine > Oceanic | place... | reverse complement strand
GTACAACATTGCCCTTGTCATTGTCATCATCGGAGTGGTTTCGGGTGTCGTGGACATGGGTGTATCCTACAAATACCTGCTTCGGACCATTGGGGTTCTCTGGGGAACGGGATTCTCTGCAGCAGCATTTGTTGTGCCAAGAATGGTACAGGTCTCAAGGCAATCCAGAGCTAATGGTAGCAGTCGACCAAATTCTAGTTTTTCGCGAGCCAAGTATTCCCAAGGATCATCAAAGATTTTGGCAACACCGAAGGAAGATTCTCAAATCGGAACAAACAGCAACGAGAAATCGTTCAATAGTAGCATTGCTTCGATCAAAGAAGATGAAATCGATCCATCGGTTGAAGAAGCCTGAGAGAGAAACAAATTATACCTATTCTGTGAAGTCAAATCCAATCGACTGGGTGCTGTAAAACGCTTTAAATTTTGGGTTGTTGTGTACCATAAATTGTAAACTCTATTGTAACATTATTGCTTCATGAAAACAACAAGTGCCATTGTCTATTTCTTATCTACACTATTCTCTATTATTTGTATTTTTTTCAAAACCGTCTTGAAGCATTCGGTACTCGGTTCTATCATTTTACAGCTCGGTGACACAGTAGTTGGCCCGTAATAATGGGTTCGAGAAGATTTGTTTGGGGTGCCATTGCGACACGGGAGCAGGAACTTTCGGTGGGTCAGAAGGACTTCAATTTGGTTGGGTCAGCTGAAGGAGCAAAGATTGGAGAATGAGCAAATTTCACTCCCTTTGACTTGGTCCCCTTTGGTAACTTTCGAATTGATCCCTTTGACTTGGTTCCCTTCCGGGCCTGAGGCATAGACATTGCCAACGGCAAGGACAAGCTCGTATCTGACGGGTCAGAAGCTCTAAACTGCTGCAACAAAATCGGAACAAATAATAATGAAAGCACATGTTGAGTGAGCAAAGGTCAAACAAAACACAATGCTGTAGCTCCATCTAGGAATCAATTTCGAATCCATAATGATTTTTTATAACACGTACAACGTCCTCGACAGTCAGCTTGTTCGATCCAAGGCATGGAATCTTGATGACATCAAATTTTCGACGCAAACGTTTTGGTTCTTTCTTGCTGCTTTTTGCTTTACCGTATCCTCGATCCTTGGACTGTTTCCTGGCGAAGCAGCCGTAGAGAACGCCTAAAAAAGTGACCAAGAGGATGAAGCGGTTTAAAAGATGATGCTTCGCTATTCCTAAAGGCGGTTTCATTATTGCTGGGTGTTCAAGGATGGATAGGAAATAAAAAACGAACAAAGACAAGTCCGTTTCTCTTCATGCCGTTGTCGCAATGGCAGCTGATCTCCAAAACAGAGGGCAAGGCCAATCTCGCTTGTGATTTGCGACATCAAATCGTGGCGTGAAAATTGGAATTCTCAAAAAGGAAGAAATTTATCACCAACATCGTTGCAACACCGTAACTGTTCCAGAGCGTGGAATATCTGGATGGCTCCGTGACGATTGCTCAGATTGTCGATCTGGAAATATCTCATCGTGGATACGCACTATTTTTCGAAGTGATTGATTCTTGTCTCGGCAAAGACACTCGTACTCTTATTGATTGTTTTCTTCGAGTAGCTGAATACTCATTGATTTCGTTGAAGCAGTTTTGCCTTGGCGTTAATCGTGTATTACGCCGTGCGTTAATCGTGTGACTGGTATTACAATTATTTTCATTCGTGAAAAAAGATATACATACCTTACTCTTAGTCCAAAGCTCATTTCAAAATCAAAGCAAAGACATCGAGAGATAAAGACAAAGACACACAAACACATCATTATACCCCAGAAGAAGCTTTCTATGTTTCCAAATAGGTATCAAGTACCAAATGGTGCGGCTCCAAGAGCAGCGGCGGCCTCTGAGCCACCGGCGTATATCCTGAACGCAGCCGGACTAATGGTTAGAAATCCAGAATACATCAAGTGGATGCAAATGCCGACAGCAACGGCAACAACGGCAACGAGCAATACGGCTCCAACTTCGAGAGCAGCAGCAGCGACGGCGACAGCGGCACCTTCCTACGAAGAAGCCCTCCAAACGCTTCAAGCAATGTCTGCCAAGCACTGGACGCGTCATTCCTTGGATGCCGTCCTTCGGCACGAAAAGGGACACCTGCAAAATGCGTGTGACAGAATTTTAAAACACGGAACCAAAGATCCACAACTGCTCTTGAATCAACTCAAGGACGAAGATATGGCTCGTCGAATTGCCGGTAGTGCACCACAAAGCATGGCACCACCACTACGCACCAGCGCCGCTACACTTGGATCCCAACAATCTACTAGAAATCCGTCGTATAACCCGTCGTATACGTCACATTCACCAACTACCGCCACCACCACAGTGTCCACAACAACCTCGTCATCAACGAACACTAGTCTCGAAGCTAGAATTGCACAGGCCAAACTCAACTCTGTCCAAACCCTATCGGAGGAACAAGCGGCTCTTCGTCCTCCTTACATTGCTGGAAACCAAAGTAGCCACGACGACAGTGGTCAGGCAAGCCTCGTTTCGGATTTGTTTGGACGTATTTCTCTTTTGGAAAAGCAGGTGAGCGAAAAGCAGTTGAACGACGATAAGGACAAAATGCCCGTAGCCAAAGCTGAACCCGAACCCGAACCGCCCAAAAAATACATTCGGGACGAAGAATTCAACCAACTCGTCATTAATCCCGAGTACAAGATATTCATGGAAGAACGAAAAGCAAGAGCCAACAGCAAGGCGTCAGTGCCCATTGCTACCGCCACTCCTTCATCGGAGGCAGTGCCCATTGCTACTGCCACCCCTTCCAGCGGCGGCGAGGAGGACCCCAAACCCACAACAACAACTAATACTACGATTGCGGATGAGATACTTAAGCTGAAATCTCTCTTGGACAATGGTCTGCTATCAGAAGCAGAATTCGAAGCGGCCAAGACCAAAACCCTGGAGAAATTTGGAGTCGCATGAATATGCATGTTTGAATTGTCGAATGACCCCAAACACCAACGACTACCAGATACTCGATTTTAGCAGGAATTTTGCGAGATAAAAACTGTTTTTTCTGGTCGAGACTTCGAAACAGAACTCTCCTAGCTTTAGATTTGTGTCAACTCCAGCCCTTTTGTTGTCTCTTGATTACCCCCAAAAGAGAACAGTGACGAGCATTGTCAACATTTTGATAGTGGAAGGCTCCATGGCAGCAAACTATACACTTTTAATTTTGTGATGGTTCGAAGCATTCGAAGATGCCTACTATTTCGCAATAACAATCCATAACATATTTAGTTTGTACTAGTATAAAATAAAGTTGTTCTCTCAAAAATTATTTACAGCGAAATGGTGATTTGTAGGTGCGGACTGCACCAAAAACTGGGAGAAAATCTTTGTGTCACGTGATGGATGTATCCTGCTGTAGTAGGGCTGCGATTTTGCAGGATCGTAACGCCTTTGAATATGCATGTGTGAATATATATAAAATTTTATCTCTCGATTCCCAATAAAGCCTTGGAGATTGTTTTTGTTTTTTTCAAAATGATTTTGCTTCTATGTCTATGTGTTTGTCTTTGGCTGATACCGCATCGCTCGACAGGCACTTGGTCGGTGACGGATAAAGTCGGGATGGGAACACACGTGGACAAGTCGTGTTGTGGGACCCTCCACACAAGGCATGACAATGAATCCCCTATAGTATTTTTTTTAAAAAAAGAATCAAACGAATAAAAAGGAATATGAGAAACGACATCCAAAACAAGCAAGCCATACAGAGTAGTAGTTTGTGCTGGAGTTGTGGTTTATTCGAAGGCAACAACCAACCAACCACGAACACAACAATTGTTTTCTTTTGTTATATATACAAAGCAGCAACGGCTACTACTACTCACCAACGATGCAAACTTAACAAAAAGTCTCTCAACGAGTTGCCCCTCAATTCCTTGGCAAAGGCCGGGAGGATTTCTTTTTCGAATCGGGTTTCGTCGTAGATCTTGAATGACTTGCCGCCGGGCAACCACGCCATTACGAGGCTATTGCGGTTGTGCTTCCGTTCGATTTCGCACCGTTCCAACATTTGGTGCAAGGTCACGGGAAAGGAAAATTGCCGCTTGTATTTTTGTACAAGATCAGCAGCAATCGAATCCGACGAATTGTTGGTCCTCGGACGTTTCTTGCGGCTGTTACGGAGTTGATCTTCTTCGAGAGGAGTCACAGAAATCGCTGTATCCATGGCGGTGGCGGGAGCTCGGAGTGCTAGTGGCTGGATGAGTCCATCGGTGGGCAGGGCATTGACAGTAAGCATGCCCCGTGGTTGATCTCCCCGGATAGGTTTAAAGCTTCGTGGCGGCATCATGTCTTTGTTGCTACTGTGGTTGCGAGTAATAATAGTTCGGTTGAAATCTTGATCGAGGCTACAAATCTTCATATTGGTAGAAGTAGTTTTCGTTTTTTCAGTGGGGGTTTCCGTCGGCAGTTTCGAGCAGCTGTCCTTTTCACACGATGATTCTTGTTTGTGAGGATTTGTAGCTTCGCTCTGCTCCGGTTGAAATGTTTCACCCGGTTTTGGAATTATTCCTTGTCCTTCACTCCAAAGAACCATTGTTCCTCGGATGTCAAAGATGACGTTTAAATTTGACAGAGAGAACAACGCGACGACACTTCGACGCACTTCTTGGCTCAAGTGACGTACGAATTACCTTCAAACGCGAAGAGAAGAGAATGGTATCTGAAAGTGTTCTTTCTTGTATGCGTCCAAGGGAAGAACGACTCGTGTGGATATGAGAATCGGTTCTTGTTTTGTTTTTGAAAGGTTTGAAAAGAGAAGAAGAATGGCAACATCAACAGTGAGTTCGTAGTTGGTGGGTCGCGTAAAGAATAAAAGTGTTGCTGCATTCTTCTCAATACGTGTAATTAGGTATATCCCTATTACGCACGTTGATTTCCTACCACGAATTTATTGAAAATGACGCGATTTCTCAAATTTCTACTTATGCAAGCAATTTCTCTTTTTTTTCGAGAATTTCCAATCCCAATTGTTCTCTTGCGAACTGCCCCTCAACCCTAATCAAAATCATCGTTTGAAGGATCACGACAGTTATCACAGGAGCAATGCCTTAAGAAAATGCGAGCATTAAAGCCAATCTAGTTCAATGGGTCAACTAAGAACACACGACGTTAGCAGCATCAATGTGATGTCTTTGGGCATCCAGTTATGGAGGGTGAAGAAAGAAGCCCTTAGTCACACATGATAGTGTAGTAGATACGATAATCCATGAGTCATTCTAGTAAAGTTGTAATAGTGGAGAAAACTTTTATTCTTGACAAAACCCAAGCCGCAAAAAACTCTCAAAAACTAATATCGGTCACAATAGGCATGTGGTCGGACGGATACACTTTCGTCATTTTGGATTTCCATTCCATGTCGAAAAGTTCGTTGGGCAAAAAGGTTTTGTGAACGGCTACATTAGGAGTACAAAACATTTGATCCAATCGAGAGTTTCCCTTGTTGGAACGGCACCAGGGATTTGACTCCCATCCCTCCCACGTGGCACCCTGGCGCCCAACATCTATTTCTGGTCCCATGTCACGGACATCCAAGAGTTTCCCGTTAGCGCCATCCACCAGTGCTTTGTAGCACGCCCCCGAGCGATCCAAAAAAGTATTGAAGTCTCCCATGACAACAACCATTGTGTTGTGCTGCTGGTTCTTTTCCCCCTCAAACAATGCTTCTTTCATGAGCAATTCTGCCGATTGGATTCTTGCTTGGCTGCTGTGCTGCTTCTCTGGAAAATTATCATCCGATCCCACGTGATCAAAGTGACCGCTGAATGCCACTACCATCTTGCGTGTTTGAAGGTGTTTGAAATGACCCACAGCAACCGTGCGCTGGTATTTGGATCCACCCCAGGCACCAACCACAGATCCGTCCTTCTTCAACGATGGCGGGTGGGGTTTATTGGGGATCGGGTTCAACCACACGGTTCGAAACCTCTCCAGGGCAAAGGTGCTTGTCTTCCATACAAATCCATTGCCGTCACGTGCCTGCCCATCGTTTGGACCACTCTCCTCGGTTGCTCTTTCCCAGGCGTGGGGGTCGCAGGCCTCCAAGGCAACTCCCCAACCGGTCCCGAGGTCGTGTTCCAGGTGACGAGCCTGGAGAGGGCTGGGTTCCTGAACACCCATCAAGTCGGCATCCAAGCCCAGAATGCTGGACACGACTAGGGGACGACGCAATGACCACTCGTGCTTGGTGTTTTGATCGTCGCTGTGATCGACACGGAGATTGTACGAGCACAACCGGATTCTTGCTGGATTTTTGTTGCCATTATGGTTGCTGCCGCTAGGAGTCATCCCAGCAAGCAGAGCTGGCCATACGAAAGATAGAATCAAAAGAATGCTGCAGTTGGATCCCTAAAGAGAAAATAGAATGATGGTTCCGGTTTTGGGTTATACTGTGTTTGTGCGATTCGGTGTACATGAAACAGCATGCATCCAAAACCTCCGAAATAGTAAGGATCGAATGATGTGTCATTGCTGTTGTTTTAAATTTGGTGAGAAAAAACAATTTTGTCGCATGAAAGTTTGTGAGAGATAGGTATGTCGGGCATGCTTTCAAAAGCGCGCCATCCAATTTTATGCGCCAACAGAAACAGCATGTTAGTTGTCCTGCCTGCTTTATTTTTGTTCGACGGCAGGGACAACTTCTGTCGTTTGAACAATCAAAATCTGACCAAATGTTTTATTGTCCACACGTGCGTGAATAGACATTTATTAACTCACACAAGCAAGATCAAAATCTCCAACAGGAATAGCAGAATAGACAACACGGAAACCAGCTAACAATTGTGATATTTGAAGGAGAGAAAGAAAGAGACAACCTGCACAAGCTTCTATCTTACAATCTTGTTTGATAATGAAGTCCAAACGAAGAATATCGACGAACGGAGTTTCGTCATGGATGGCGATAGTGTACCTCCTATTATGCACGACAATTATTTCCCTGTCATCGAATGTTGATGCCTCTGGGGACGAAACCTTGACAATGGAAAGCGAGGAGACAAAGAGCACAACGAAGAAACCAACGGCATTGCGTCTCGCCTATGCCCAATTCAGTCTCCTCGTTTCCAAGGGCGGGAGTTTCCACAAGATTTCTCTCAAGCAAACATCCAAGGAAGAGGACGGAGACATGGGTTTGGGTGTATTTGCCTCGCAAGATATTGAAAAGGGAGATCTACTAATGAAAGTTCCTGTTTCTGTGATTCTCGGCGGTGGTGAGTAATCAAAAATCAATCTACTCGAATGACTTGCCTTTGACACATCTCATCGGAATTTTCTCTTTTTACAATTGATTTATTGGGTTCTGACTTTTTTGAATTTGCCTGATCCATACGAAAAATAGAGGGGGACGATGTCTGCGACGCGGCTACGAGTCTTTTTACAGAGGTGAAGAAAAAGGGAAACGAATCTGATTTTGCACCCTACCTGAATTATGTTTACAACGAGATTCCATCTATTCCAACGAGGTGGTCGCTGGAAGGGAGGACACTTCTGAAATTAATTCATGGGTCAAATCGTCCTGATGACCTGACCGAAGTCTCATTCATTGAAGAATGCATCGAAGAAGACGACAGCGAGTTGTCTCGAAAAGTCAAACAGATGACAAGCGACGAAATTTCGTCGTTTGAAACTGCCTATGCGATCTCTCTGACGAGATCATGGAGTGAAAAATTGGTTCCTTGCCTCGACATGTTCAATCACGATTCGAGATATGCCAATGTTGAGACTGACACGGAAGGCGAAGACGACAAGGGCATACCACAGTTCATTTTACTTTATGCATCTAAGGACGTGGAAAAGGGAGACCAATTATTCACCACGTACAGACAGCGGCATCAGGATTTCGTGTACACAATGTCAGAAATGCTGAGAGATTACGGATTTATAGAAGATTATCCACAGCATTGGACCCTGCCAACTCCCGAAAAGCGCTCCATCACCAATGAGAACAATATTCCTCCAGAAATTAAGTTTGTGGTCTTTGAAACGGAAACAGAGGAGGGCGAAGCAAGCTTTGATGTCCAATGGACTTCTCCAATCAGGCCTCTCCGACATACTGCTGCTGCTGATTACCTAAACAAAGAATTGACTCGAATCAAAGACATGGATGCCTCAGTTACGGCAAGAGCTGGGGCATTAGAGTCTGAGTTCGAACGAGAAACGATTCTTGATTATTACCGATCTCTAGTTATTGCTTACGAGACGGTCATTGATTCCATAGAAGAAGAAATGAAATTATTCTCACCTATTGTTGAAAGCGAAGAGGACAGATATATGGCCTGTGCTGACTGGGAACCTCTCCTTCATTCTGAAGATGGATGGGAACACGCTGATTCAACAAAGTCCAGCTTTCAGCAAATCGATTATTACCTAAACGACAAAAAGAGAGATGGCTGTTTGTTTTTGGAAGAGTATCTCCACGCCTGCGTGAGCAATCGGCCGCACTACCACGAGGTCTTTGTCCATTATCCCGCACACTTTTTGGACAAGGTCGAACGGGTGTTGTTCATCGGTGGAGGTGATTCCATGGTGCTGCACGAGGTTTTGAAGTACGATGATCAGCTCGAGTTGGTGGTCGGTTTGGAACTGGATCAGCACGTGGTGCGAACCACATACTCAAGAATCGGGACACAACCACATTTTGACAACGAAAAGGTTGAGTGGTGGTTTGGAGATGCTGCCGAAGCTCTCAATGTCATCCCAACAGAATATTACGGCACCTTTGATCTCGTTGTTGTCGACATTTTGACAGAGGTCGCAGAAGCACTGCAAGTCAATGACGAGTTGACCATTATGGAAGCCGCCATGATGCTCATGAACCCCAACGGGATCATTGTAAAGAACGAAGATGAGGGATACGTTCCGGGTAATAGGGCCTTTACAGATCACACCCTGGATGTTGTGTATTATGACGTGCCCGTGTACTGTTTGCAGACGTTTGTAATGGGTAGCAACTCTATTAATTTCTCAACGACAAAACCGAAGGATCATAATATTTCAAACTTTTACATGAAGGGCGTTGATGAATTCCGAGGGCAATTCGATACCTGGTACTCAACGGGAAAAGAAATCGAAGATGGAGATGGCGAAGAAAGCGATGAGAGCCAAACTTCTCCAAGGAAAGCGAGTGCCATGACCATGGTCATTGAGGCAGAAGAAATTTCGGTTCCTCTCACAGACCCAAAAAATGTTCAGACAATCATGGAAAAAACTTTCGACATTGTTGGATTCAAAGTGGATGAATTTATTTCCAAGAAATCACTCGACGGCTACAATATCATAGCATCGCTAGATGAAGGTATTGTAACCGCTCGCTGTTTCCCAGAGATGAAGTACTGCGCCATCGATGTCACCCTCTGGAAAAACGTGCACATGGCTGAAGCCGTGAAACGGGCACTCCTTTCGAACCTGGAGAGCGAGGAACATTCCGTGTACAGAGTCATCACTACTGGTATGTTTGGGGTTGAAGAGAAGGACGCCATCAAGATCGGACCTCCTTCGAAAACAGAAGCAACGAGTGACAATGAAAGGAACGGGATCGATACGTCGTTCGTCAGACGAGAAAATCCTGACATCGACTTCAAGAATGCTACCATTGAAGATTACGACCAGACTGCGGCACTTAAGCAATGGTATTCCCAGGAACCTGTGGGAGTTCAAAGTATTGCTAGGTACGAGATACCAGTGGCTTACGAATCCCCTGATATTATTATGAAAATGTTGGAAGAAACCATATGGGATGCCCTCGATGACACACTGGAAGAACACAAGGACATCACCGGGGAATGGATTGATATGGAAGACCGAATTATCGGAGATGGGTTTGTCATTTTTGCTGCGTGGGCCGAGGGTAGTGCCGTTGTCATATGGGATGGGGACAAACGCATAGATGTCAATCTCTTTTCGATGGAAGACATGGCTAAGGAGACTCTTTCGGCAGTAGCCCAGGCCCTGGCCCTATATCTGAAACATACCTCGGTGGATGTCTTCCCTCGAGGAACGGGTAAGGTTATCAACAATCGTCTCCAAATTTTTGATGCGGACGGAGAACGGTATCGTCCCTTCTGGGCGCCTCCCGTGCAAAAAGAAGAAACCAAGGCACAAGAAGAAACGAAAAAGGACGAAAGAGACGAACTCTAATCATCCATTGCTACTTAACTCATTCTACAACTAGATTACCATGAGAACATTCTCTCATGAGTATTATTTACTAAAGCAGATAAATATTGAAGTGAATTCAAATTATAAAGCAATTTATGAAGTTAAGGTACAATAATGTCGCCAATAACCTAGAAGAGTTCCGTCACGCCAGTGTACCCATGACTTGTAGTAGGGGTAACAGTAGTATTACAGTTCCTACTGTTGCTATTACAGGTGAAAAATTGAAAGCATTCTCAAGTAAATTGGTTTTTGACAAACAAAATTCATCAAACCCTGGCTAATTCACTCATTACTGTGCTTGCTCTTGTTCGCTCTCGGCTAGTTTCTTCTGTTGTTCCTTTTCGACCCGCGACTTCATGAGCTCAAAGAGGGATGTCCACTTGGCCATGAGGGTGGGGATATCTTGCGTCATGAGTGTCCCACAGCCACCCCAGACCAATCGATCGGGAATGTCTTTGGCATCCTCCCCAACGTACTTGACAATCTTGAAACCGGCGTATCGATAATACCGAACCAGCCGCTTGTGCTGAAAGTCCTCGTCATCAATGGCCAAGAATTCCGCAATCGTCCGGGATCCCTGTGCGGGTTCCGCTGCGTACAACAAACACCGGTATCCCATGAGCAGGCCCAATCCAATGTTGATCCCTCCAAACTGGAGCGTGTTGGGGTGGGTCCGCCTCACCTTTTCCAACACTGGCTGAAAGATCTCCATCTTGTCCAAATGCAAGATCTTGGGCTGGGTCGGACGCAAAAAGCCCTCGACGTAGCCCAGGACGATGGATTCGTCGTGTTTGGCCCGTGCTACGGCCCGGTAGAGCGGACCAATGGTCGAAAAGGAAATGACCACGTTGATGGTCTCGCTCGAGGCGTACTGTTCCAACTGCTCCAGAGTCCAGAGCGCATCAGCAGTAGCGGTTTCTGGTTCGGTTTTGGAAGATTTCGCTTGGTATCGAATGTTGGTGCTTTGCTGTCCGTGATGAATTTTCGCATTCCTAGTCCTTGCGATATTGGTGGTTGTCGGTGCAAATGATGAAACAAAGGAGATGCTGTTTCCTATCAGTAAAAACGTCGACAAAAGAAGGAGCAATGCCCAATTCGAAACTCGTATTATAATCATGTCTTTGTTACGCCTCGACAGCGATGATATTGAAGATACCATTGCAAATAGCGATGTAGGTATTCTTCTTCAAAGTCTTCCACAAATACAGTATTTATCTTGCGAAAAAATTTCGGTAGGTTTTTGCTCCAATTTTTCTTCGGAAACCGAATGGCTGGTATGTAACAAGAATACGCGTAGATTGTTGCTTGGTTCTGCCTTTGAAAACACGAAAGTTGTTACTGGTTGTGTCTTTGGTATTGTGGACGTATTCACAAAGACCTTCTTGATTGATGCAGTGATGATGATGGAATGCAATTGAAGCCAAACTTCAAAACTGCAACAAGCAATCAGTGATCAGTGCTTCTGACGACAATCATGACTTGGTGTCGATTGCCAACGGACAGACGAAAATATTGCTTCCTAGATACGTGTATTATGTAGCATAGGATCATACAAATACGTATGAATACACGCGTTCTGCTCGTTCCAGGTTGAAGTCGTCATTGAACCTGCCCAATCCAACTCTTGAATTTCTGTGACGGTGTCGATCAGAATAATGGTATCTTGGAATTTGGGCGATGACATCTGCAATTCAATTATTTCCATTCTTCTGTTTTCCTTCGTTTTTTCATTTGTATCAATAATTCATTAAAGTATATACTATGGTGTCAAGGATAGTAGCTGTCTGCCTCATGGCAGGCCTCACAATGGTATTCGACCACGCTCTTGCCTTTGTTCCATCGTCAAACATTGGCAGCGGCAAAATTCAGACAACACAATTTCCATCCAAACTCAACGCAGCCATGGTTCCAACGTCACCCGAAGCGATCCAAGAAATGGCCAACGCGCGCTTTGCCTTTGGCTTGTGCTTCTATGGAGCCGCCGGCATTGGATCGATTGGGCGGGAACTCATCCCTGTAGTCTTTGGTCGATACAAGTCGACCAGCTCTCTGGAAAGTGGTGAAACATCAAGCAAAACGACGAAAGCATCAACAACTCGGAACGACGACGAGGACTTGGGAATCTGGGGATACCCCGAAAAAATCTACCGCAAAGACGTGGAGGCCATTCTCAACAACCCGCTGACGCCACTCCAAATCGCCAAGAAATTTCCCATTGCCGAGGAGCGATACCAGTACACCCACATGAAGGACGCGGTCCCCTTTTTGGGATACGAGGGTTTTGTCAAGGCCAACCCCAAGGCGAATCCGGTGGCGTTGCGGGCGGTCTTTGACGGCTTTTCCAACAG
>Ga0209503_10001374_pt1 | contig 12567 bp, 15 predicted proteins | sample SouAtlMetagenome_2_FD_187448 | JGI IMG/M metagenome (GOLD analysis project Ga0209503, IMG submission 187448) | Marine eukaryotic phytoplankton communities from Atlantic Ocean - South Atlantic ANT15 Metagenome (SPAdes) (version 2) | ecosystem: Environmental > Aquatic > Marine > Oceanic | place... | reverse complement strand
CTGCAAAAGTAAGTTTAAGCAATTTTTCTCTCCTTATGCTAGCGGAGAGTGGTTTAGGACACTGCCCAGACCTTCCCTCCGCCGGTTCTAACCGGTTCAGGTTCTACGGGTTCATTAAAATGTCTCAGCCCTTAGGCACCCCGAGGTCCTTTCTTAGTATATACAGATTTAGTAATGATCAAGAGGAATTGACTTGAGGAATGGTTAACCAACGTTTACACCGTCGTTATGCATAGGAACTGGTAATGAGTATAAATACATTTGGACATTTATTTCGTGTTACAACTTGGGGTGAAAGCCACGGGGAAGCCATTGGAGCAACTATAGATGGTTGTCCTCCGGGTATAGAAATAACCCATAACTATATTCAACATTTCATGGAAAAGCGAAGACCTGGGCAAAGTAAATATACTACACAGCGACGCGAGAAGGATTTGGTAGAAATTTTATCTGGCGTTTTTGAAGACAAAAGTACAGGAACGCCAATCCAGCTCTTGATAAAGAATACCGATCAAAGATCCAAAGACTATAGTGAAATTGAAAATACGTTTCGCCCAGGGCACGCTGATATAACTTATTGGCAGAAATATGGTATTAGAGACTACCGGGGCGGTGGTAGGTCTTCAGCAAGAGAGACAGCTTCTCGTGTTGCTGCAGGAGGGGTGGCTCGTGCCGTTTTATCGGAATTGATGCCAGACCTTCGAATACAAGCTTACCTAACTCAAATAGGTCCAGATAAAATTGATAAAAGTAATTTTGATTGGCAAGAAATAGAGCAAAATGATTTTTGGTCTCCGGACAAAAAAGCAGCGGAAAGATGGGCTAAATATCTAGATAAGATTAGGAAATCACATAATTCTACAGGCGCTGTAATTGAGGTGCAAGCAACCAACGTGCCCGCTGGATTAGGTGCGCCAATTTATGGAAAATTGGATATGGATATAGCTTCCGCATTGATGTCCATAAATGCGGTAAAGGGTGTTGAGATTGGTGAAGGAATGCAAGCCGCAGAATTGACTGGTTCAGAAAATGCTGACGAAATATTTATAGGGAATGACGGTAAGCCGGAATATACTTCTAATCATGCTGGTGGTATTTTGGGAGGTATATCAACAGGACAGGATATTATTGCTAGATTTGCGGTAAAACCAACTTCCTCAATTTTGAGTTCACGTAAGTCGATAACTAAGACCGGCGAACCAACTAAAGTGGTTACTAAAGGCCGCCATGATCCTTGTGTTGGAATACGAGCAGTGCCAGTAGCGGAGGCCATGATTGCATGTGTTATATTGGATCATTTTCTTGTTAATAGAGGGCAAATTGGAAACGCTGGTGGTCGAATTGGCTGAGGAAACTGTTGTTTGATAAGTCTCTAAATACTTTCCTTTGAGGTTTGTACTAACAATATACCAACAGTCACAATTAGAACTCCTAAATAATCAGATACACTCAGTGGTTCACCTAGTATCGTCGCAGCAATAAAAACGCCAAAGAAAGGATTTAAGAAATGAAACGTTGCGGCTTTTATTGCGCCAATTTCATTCACTAACCAAAACCACACAACTGTAGCAATTAGACCGGGCGCTAAAGTTGTATAAATAAAAGCTACCAAAAGTGTCCAATCAAATACAACGGTATAAGTTTCTAATATAATTGAAAAAATAGATAGTGAAGCTCCACCGATTAACATTTGATAACCGACTATTACCATTAAGTTTCCCTCAGAATTGGTGTTCCTCACTGCCAGTGTTGCAATTGACAATGCTAAAGCAGCCAAGATGCAGTAGATTAAACCTAATTCACTTATTCCGGTATTAAGCCGAAATCCCATTATTAAAACGACCCCGACAAAACCAAGCCCAAGCCCTACTACACCAATTACTGATAATCTTTGTCCTAAAAATAACCACCCCAATAGTGCAACCAGTAGAGGCATGCTTGAAGCAATTATTGCTGCTAACGAGGCTTCAATCCACTGCATCGCAACAAAGTTTAAACCTAGATATATCGTATTTTGACAGACCCCAAATACTACCGTTGCTTGCAACTGTTTTTTTGTAAGTTTGAAGGTTTGTTTTAACCAAAGTGCGATGATTAAAGCTAATGCGCCTGATAGAAAAAATCTTAATGATAATGCTCCCAAAGGTGGCGCGTGGCTGACGATAACTCGTGCAGAGGTAAAGGCGGAAGACCAAATAAGAGCAAACACCAAACCGAGAAGTAAAGCTTTGATACTCAAATTTCCTCCAAAAATTAAAGATCTAAAGGCAATTCCACAAAATGCAAAGGGCCGCTTAAAGCGACCCCTTCAAAATATCAAATTTAATTGATTTTAGTTGTTTACACTTTCTTTTAAAGCCTTGGCAATTGTCATTTTGACAACTTTATCCGCTGCTTTTTTGAATTGTTCACCGGTTGCAGGATTGCGCACCATTCTTTCTGGGCGTGCACGGCACATGATTTTACCAACACCTGGTAAAGTGATTGCTCCCCCGCCTGAAACTTCTCTAGTGATGAGCCCACAAATTGCGTCTAGTGCTGCACTAGCAGATTTCTTATCTGTACCCATTTCTTCAGACAAAGCTGCTACAAGCTGTGTCTTTGTCATTGGCTTTGACATAATTTTCTCCTTATTAAATACCCAATAGGTTGGGCTTCACTATCTGATTGTAACTGAATATTGTGCAATAACACAACAAATAGTGTATGATTTTTGGTATAAAATAGCACTTTTTTTAAGTTTTTGGCAGAAAATAGGGTCTAATTTTAATAAAATAAGAATATAGCAGCTCGAAATTTGCCCTTATTAGTAAATTTGATATTTTATGTTTGGGCTACTGCAAACAGCTGTAGTGTGTAGTAGCAATATAAAAAATAGCTTAATTTCTTATTAAACTAATCAAAAGAAATATCTTTTGTGGAAATTCTGGCTCGATTAGATTTTAATCCAGCTCGGTTTTTCTTTTCAGACAAGCGTTTTCTTTTACTGGCTAAAGTTGGCCGAGTAGGCACCCTGCTTTTAGGTTTGAGTAAAGATTTTCTAATCATATCCTTCAAGCGTTTTAGTACAATCTCGCGATTACGAACCTGGTGTCTTGTATCATCGCACTTGAGCACAATGGCACCATCTTTTGTCCATCTACTTCCAGCGATTATTTTTAGCCTTTTTTTAACAGGGTCGGATAATGATGGTGATTTCCCAGCTTCAAATCTCAATTCTACTGCACTGCTTGTTTTATTAACATGTTGGCCTCCAGGCCCGGAAGCCCTAATAAACTGTTCGCTTAATTCCCAACTCTGCAAAGTTATTTGTTCGTTAATTTTTAGCATCTTTGGAAGTTACCATTTTTTGCTTTATTAGTCATTTATTAGAAAAGGCCGCTCAGTCTGAGCGGCCTTCCAAGATTTTCGGAGGTGGGCCGGTTAGGTGGTTCACCAACTAAAAGTTTTGCATTTCAGGACTGCCCTAGATGCGACTACCCCTAACTGTTCCGACACCTCTCTCCAATACCTTTTTAGACACTGGACCACCTCCTTTCAGTTGTTAACTCTAAGACATATGGTGTCATAGAATGAAAATTTTTCAAGATGTTTTATTATCTCGCGATAAAAAAAATGAAACAAAAATTCGAAAGGGAATTAATGCCGCTAATCCAATGAGCCATTTCACCATTAAATCTGCTACAGCAAGTGATACCCACAGTGGCGAGTCAGCACCAAAGGTTAAAAAGGGAACTATTTCCCATGACCATGAAACCTCATTATTTGCGGCTTCAGAAAAGAATGTTATCTGTGCTGAAAATGCAATCGTAAAAAAAACAGCAGTATCGATTAAAGATGCCAGCAACGTTGATGCGAGAGGCGCCTTCCACCATTCAGCTAAGCGCAATTTATTGAAAACAGCTATATCAAAAAGTTGCGCTATAATAAAAGCAAGGCCTGATGCAAATGCTACTCTTAATGCTACAGCTGGATATTCATAGCCATCACCTTGTAGCATAATTTTGCTTCCAACAAGAGAACATAAGATGCCTGTGATAAATCCCGCCAGCACTATTTTCCGAGCTGCCGTGGGGCCGTAACTTTTGTTCATCAGATCGGTAATTAAGAATGCGATGGGGTAAGTAAATGCGCCCCAGGTAAGAAGGCCATCTAGCAATAAGAATTGTACTAGAATGTTTGACGCAACTACTACTGACGCCATGGCAAGAATGCCAATAAGAAGTTTTTCCATAAAATTTATTCCCGTTTTTTATCCAAGGTAGCGGTGACTTGTTATTTTTTATTAACGTGTGATCGTTATCTTTAGATCAAAAGTTTTTCAAGCGTAAAGTACAATAATTAACTTAGCTCGTATCGCCATCGGGGTTTACTCTAAGCATAAGAACTAAACCAATTAAAAAGAGAAAAATAAGAGGAGATACACCAAGATTATTACTGTTTGTTACTGCAGTGACATAGGCGATTAATGCTGGAGCAAGAAAAGCGGTAGCTCTACCAAGTAATCCATATATACCAAAATACTGAGTTGAATTAGAAGTGTTCGTGTGTCTTACCATCATGGTTCGACTTGCTGATTGTAGAATTCCTCCAAAGCCGCCGATTAGAACCCCACATCCATAAAAAATATTGTCGGGAATACTTGAGCCTTCGGTTAATGGAATGCCAAAGAAAGATACTCTAGACATGCCAACAACTATAACGCAAACAGAAGTTAAAACTATAATACTCAAGAGTATTACTGGCTTCGGCCCCACCCGTCTATCCCACTTACCACCTAGCCAACTACAAACGGCTGCTGCAAGTGCTGCAACTATTCCAAAAGTTCCAATTTGAACAATCGACCAGTCTAGAACTAAGGCAGCATAAACTCCTCCGAAGCTGTAAAGCCCATTTAAGCTATCGCGGTAAAACATATTTGAAATTAGATATCTAACTGTACTTTTTTTGTTGCGTAAGCTCACTACTGTTTTCCACAGATCCTTCAGACCGCTCCCGAAGCTGGCACCTATGCGTGGCTTGGACTTATCATTAATCCATAAAAAGTAAGGTATGGAAAAAATAATAAACCACAAAGCAACGAAAGGACCAACAAAGCGTGTTCCTTCTTTTGCCTCAGCGTTTAGGCCAAAAATTGGATCAAAACCAATTAATGTTTTCCCATTCTCCTGTTCAACAAACAGGGTAAGGACTATTACAAGAGAAACTAGGCCTCCAACGTACCCAAATCCAAAACCACTCCCAGAAATCGCACCTGTTTCGGATCTATTCCCCAACGAGGGCAGTTGTGCGTTACTGAAAATGTAAGCCAATTCAGCACCAACAAACCCTATCCCAAAAGAAATCAAAATCCACTGCCAATTTGATCCATCGGGCAGGCCGAACCAAGAACTAAAGGCGCCAATTATCAATAAAGCAGAAAAAAGATAAATCCATTTCATCCTGTTCCCGTAATTATCAGCAATGGCACCGATAATTGGTGCGGTAAAACCGACTATCAGGCCAACTATTGTTATGGTCAAAGACCAATAATATTGAGCATTGGCTCTGGAAGATGCGCCGTCTAATCCGTTATTTATAAAATACTCAGCAGCTACAGTGGCAAAATAAGGGCCTATAATAAATGTAACCATCAGCGTATTGTAAGGCTGACAGGCCCAGTCATAAAAAAACCAGCCCCATATTTTTTTTGAAGTGTTCATAAGACTAGTCTCCCATTGCTCTATGTACTAAAACAAGTTCGCATAGACTAAAGCAAGTTATTCTTGCATTGGGGGCCAAGGTCTTTTTTCTTCTGAGTCAACCCAATCTTTCAACCAGTCTGGCATTTTAGGTGACACAAGCGCCACTTCGATCTCATCAAAAATCTTTTGTGGATTAATAATTCCATTATTCCCTACAAACGCCGCGCGATAAATAATATGTCCAGCGCACTCTTTTTTGGAATTCCACATAGATTGTTCAATGTACAAGAACCTTTTGTCCCAGCAGACCGTTCTGGTCTGCATTCGTATCCGGTCAAAAGCCCTTATACGTTTTCGATACCTTACATTTGCGCCCGCCATTGTCATCGACCATCTATTTTTGAAAATGACCTTGCTAAAGCCTGACCTGCTCGAAAATGGTATACGGCCCAAATCATACAATGTTAGTGCACGCCCATTATTAAGTTCAAACCAGAAATCAAGATCCCATGGCCAGCAAATATGGGATGATTCATGGATTTCACCTACAGATATGGGCTGCTGGGATCTGTTAACTAATAGCTCTTTTGCCATTCTTATAAATGGATACATTTAAAGTTCACAATTCTTCCATGGAGGGGTGTCATGTATGGGTAGATATTTTTTTAAAACTTGGCCCAAAAGCTAATTCAAATAGTCACCAACACTTCGAACGTCAGAAGCTAAGCCTTCTAGAACAGAGCCTGCACCATCTAGAACTCCCTTGGTCGTTCCACAAGAGCAAAGCAGTAAAACTAAAGATGTGCAGAATACTTTTTTTAACATTTTCTGATATCTTGCAATAAACACGCACAGTTAACTTACATATTTTGCTGCAAAACATCAACGTCTGGTAGTTAGACAACTGTATAAGATTTTAAATCAAGCTGCAGTCTGTTGTTCTATAACTGGGCGTGACTGGAAAACAAATTTAGCGTCTTGGAAAGTCTCAAGTACAATTTTTGTTGCATGAGCCTCATCATAAGCAAATACTAACTGGTCGTCGACGTCTTCGTAATGTTCATTAACGTATCCAATTAGGTATGGTTTTAAGTAAGGTTTGAGCATGGCGATATCCTTTTATTATATAAGATACGGTGGCTTACTCCTTTTGGATCACTCTAACCTTTTGAAAGTAATACATGTCTTGGTATGTAGATTTATAAAAAAAATTGCAGAGCCAAAACGATTTGATTAAATTGCTTATGACCCTGCTAAAGTAAAAAAACGCAATAGGGAGACTATTCGTTTAAGGCTAAGATTTAATTATAAGGACAATTAGAGAATTAAATCCTAGCTTGATAATTTTATATTACAATTTCTGGAAATATAATGAGATCCTTAGTTTAAGCTTTGTCCCACTTTTATAAGTTCTAAAACTAGGCTAAATTAAACACCGAAGCTTAAGAAATAAGCATGTTTAAAAAAATTAAAGGACAACCTAGGTTGATGTCATCAGTGCCGGAACTCTTTATCTGTTTGATGGTCAGGCTCATTGATTTTAATGGTGACGAATTATGACTTCCCCTCCTAACGTTTTATGGATTATGGCTGATCAGCTTAGATATGATTATTTGAGTTGTTATGGTCACTCAAATTTGCATACGCCAAATATAGACGCCCTGGCTAGCCGGGGAGTTCAATTTAGTAATGCATATGTACAATCTCCAGTTTGTGGGCCATCTAGAATGTCAGCATACACTGGTAGATATGTCAGAAGTCATGGTTCGACTTGGAATGGAATGCCGCTTAGGGTTGGTGAGCGCACTATTGGTGATCATCTAAAAGAAAATGGTATACAGTCCGTTTTAGTAGGGAAAACGCACATGGTTGCCGATGCTGAAGGTATGGCTTGGCTTGGCATTGATCCGAGTAGTGAAATTGGAGTTCGTGTTTCTGAATGTGGGTTTGTGCCTTTTGAACGAGACGATGGTTTGCATCCAAATAGTGCTCGCCAGCGGTGGTCTTCCTATGATGATTATTTAGCAGAAAAGGGATATATTTCAGACAATCCATGGGGTGATTTTGCTAATTCCGGGTTGGATGAAAATGGAGATTTGTTATCTGGCTGGCTTTTGAAAAATTCAAGATTGCCAGCAAACATTCCGGAGGAGCATTCTGAAACTGCTTATATGACAAATAGGGCTATGGATTTCATGGCTCAAGCTCGTGAAAGTGATCAGCCTTGGCTCTGCCATTTATCCTATATCAAACCGCATTGGCCATATATTGTTCCTTCTCCCTATCATGAAATGTATTCAGATGACGCCATAAATAACCCAATTCGTTCCGATAAAGAAAAGCAGACCAATCATCCGTTACTTCGTGCTTATCAAAATGCAAGGGTCTCAAAATGTTTTTCTAGAGATGAAGTGCGAGAGCATGTGATACCGGCTTATATGGGATTAATAAAGCAGCTAGATGACAATTTAGGTAGATTATTTCAGTGGATGGATAAGTCCAATTTAAGTGAAAATACGATTATTATTTTTTCATCTGATCATGGCGATTATCTCGGTGATCACTGGATGGGAGACAAGGATTTTTATCATGAAATGGCAGTAAAGGTGCCGCTAATAATCCATGACCCGAGAAAGGTTTCAGATAAATCTAGGGGCACCGTTAAAAATGATCTCGTGGAGATGATTGACTTAGCGCCTACTATTCTAAGCTTTTTTGGATGTCCGCCCAAGCCGCATATAATTGAGGGGCGTGATCTTACACCCATTCTGACTGGAACGGCAGGCTTTTCTCGAAATTATATTATCAGTGAACATGATTACCATTGGTCTGAAATGGCGAAGGAGCTTGATCAGCCACAGGATTTAGCCCACACAAAAATGATATTTGATGGACGATGGAAATATATAAGATGTGAAGGGTTCGAACCTATCCTATTTGATTTATTTTCGGATCCAGATGAGCTTGTTGACCTTGCGGGCTCAACAACTGTGATGCATCGAGACGCAAGGTTGCGGTTAGAGACTGCTCTTGAGTCTTGGGCAATGCGTCATCATACGAGAGTTACTGCAACCGAGGAATTATTAGAATCTCAAAAGAAAGCAGCAGAGTTAGGTATATTAATTGGTTTCTGGGATGAAAACGAGTTCGAAGCCATAACTGGGAAAAAGTTTGAAAACTTAAAACCTGTTGGGAAAAAAGAACAATAATTTTTAATTATTTCCTGCGGCTTTTAATTTAGGCCAGCATCTTCGTGTCACCATCAATTGCAATCGACTGTCCAGAAATTCTTGCCCCCAGTGGTGATGCTAAAAACATGATCTGATTAGCTATATCCTCGGCAGTGACGTATGATTTTATCGATGTAAATGAAAATGCTTCTTTTTCGATTTCGGCAAAGCTTTTGCCTAAGCGCTGTGCTTTTGCCATTAAAACATTTTTTTGTCGTTCGCCTTTTACTAACCCAGGCAAAATAGCGTTCACTCGTATCTTGTCGTCACCTAATTCAATAGCAAGTGACTTTGTCAGGCCTATAACGCCCCACTTGGAAGCGGCGTAAGGTGAACGTAGCCCAAAGCCCATTTTACCTGCCGCGGAAGAGAGGTTTACTACTGAAGCATTCTTGCTTAACCGCAGGTTTGGGATACAATTTTTAATGAACAAAAATTGGCTCGTTAAACATACATTTAGACATTCGGACCAGTCTGCAGTGTCAATTTCTTCAATTTTACTGGTCGGTCCAGCTATTCCTGCATTGTTTACTAGACAGTCGAGGCCTCCCAATTTATTCAACGCATTCGAACAAAATGATTGAACTTCATGCTCATCCGAAACGTCCAGCACTTCTGTATAAATATCGGGGTATTCGTCCTTTAAAATCTTAATCAAGTCTGAATTAATATCACAAGTTGCAATTTTTGCCCCCTGTGAATGGAAACCTTCCAAGATTGCTTTTCCGATACCGGAGCCTCCTGCAGAAATCACTACTTTCAAGTTTTTTAACGAAATATCCATGATTACTATTTTCCAAAATGGTAAGTATTTAATTTCCTAAGTATATTAATCACAGTGTTTTTAAAAATTAACAAGCTCTCAGTTTTTTTTAGGATTCTGCTTGCTTACTTTCTCTATTTGAGTCCAATCTATTTTTTGGCAATATCTCAAAACTACTAAGGGGAAGCAGTCATGGCTTGGGATTCTTATCTTGAAAAAAATCAGGACCGTTTTGTGGATGAGCTAAGAGCATTCATATCAATTCCATCAGTATCGGCTGCGGATGAACATTTTCAGGATGTTGTTAAAGCAGGTGAATGGGTCGTGTCTAAGTTGCAGTCAATTGGAATTTCAAATGCTCGATTGATGAAAACACAAACACACCCAGTTGTTTATGGAGACTGGCTTCATGCTGGAGATGATAAACCGACTATATTAATATATGGACATTTCGATGTTCAGCCGGCTGATCCTTATGATCTTTGGGATAGTCCACCTTTTACACCACTTGTTAAGGATGGAAAAATTTATGGCCGTGGTGCTTCAGATGATAAAGGAAATATGTTAGCGCCAATTTTGGCAATCGAAGCTCTTCTTTCGAGTGACAAAAAGCTGCCCGTAAATGTTAAGTTTTTTTATGAAGGACAGGAAGAAATTGGCTCGCCCACGATTGGCCCATTTATAAAGGACAATATAGAACTATTGAAAGCAGATATGATATTTTCATCTGATGGAGGGCAGTGGTCTGAGGATCAGCCGAGTTTGGTTTATGCCTTACGAGGGTTAGTTGGGTGTGAGATTACGGTAACTGGAGCGAGTGGTGATCAACATTCCGGAACTCATGGCGGTGGTATAGCCAATCCAATACACGCATTGTCACATTTAATAGCATCAATGAAAGATCTCGATGGTAAAATAACAATAGATGGATTTTATGATGATGTTATCGAATTATCGGATGAAGAAAAGGAAATGTTTGCTGGGCTACCATTCGATGAAAAGGACTATGTAGAAAAATTAGGTGTTCCGGAAACCTTTGGGGAGGTGGGTTATACTGTTCAAGAAAGACTTTGGGCACGTCCAACTTTAGAGCTGAATGGCATATGGGGCGGATATCAAGGTGGCGGCTCTAAAACAGTATTGCCTTCTCAAGCTCACGCAAAAATCACGTGTAGGCTCGTCGCTAACCAGAAGCCTGAGAGAATATATGATTTAATAAAACAGCATGTTGAAAATAACCGACCACCGGGAGTTAAAGCTGAGGTTAAAAAACTTGCTGGTGATGCTGATCCATTTCTGGTCCCAAGAGGCCATAACTCCAGTCAAATAGCGGGCCGGGTTTTACACGATTTATATGGAAAAGAGCCATTGGAGACCCGAGTTGGAGGATCTATTCCAGTGATGTCTACCTTATTGTCAGAGTTGGGTATTCATGCAACCATGTTTGCTTTTGGCTTAGATGACGAAAAAATACATGCGCCAAATGAATTTTTTAGACTTTCTAGCTTTAAGAAAAGTCAAATTGGATATTGTAAACTTCTGGAAGAATTTGGTAAATAATGAATAACTTAAATTGAATGAGATCAAGTTTTGTATTGCCGCGTAGTTCATGTAAAGGCAGTCAGTGAGATTCAGTTAAAGATGATTACTTCTTATATTGAGTCAACTATGATGCCCAGAAACCTAGCCGCAGGACAAGTTTCGGGTGAAGTTTTTGAAAAGTCTCCAACCGAAATTTTTACTGTTTCCAAATTTTCAGATGAAGAAACGGCAAATAAAATAATGGGTTTAATGAAAGATGAAATTCGTGAGATAGCAAAAGGTTGTAAAATGAGTTTGTTAGAGGGTCCAAGAATTATAGAAGGAAAATCCTCTTAAGACTGATCTTTAAAGAAGGGAGACTACTAAAATGGATACATATTTAAAAGTGATGGTTACCATTATAACGGTATGTGTAGTGATAGTAACTCTTATCATAGTTGTGGAAATGCTTGCTAGTCTAGGTCATCATGAAGAGCATGACGAGGGCTATCACGAGAAACTTAATTATCTGATTGAGAGCGTCGAAAAATTACAAACAGAGTAATTGCATTTTTAATTCGCTGGAAACGTAATTTTAAAATACTAATTGGTTTTTATGAAGCGAGATAATGGTAAGAAACAAAAATCTGATGCAAGAGTAAGTGGCGAGATAGCTTTTTACGTTCTTATTGCATTGGCAGCATTTGTTTTTGTGTTTATCTTTCTGGGCGCATAAATGTCGTTAAGTAGCAGTTTTAACTACATTGCAGCCAAAGTATGTTCTAAGCCGTTTATTATATGAGCTTCTAATAATCTCGCAGCTTCTGTGCCATTTCTACTTAGTGCGGCTTCAAAAATTTTATGATGCTCTTGAGCTGCTTCATCCCCTCTAAATGTAAAAACCAACATTTGATATCTAAGATACTTATCATAAAGTATTGAGTGTAAATCTAGTAAATTTTTAGAATTACAGGCTTCTATTACTGCTAGATGGAATTCCCAATCATAACGCTTCCATGTCTCTTTTTCAGAGACATCTCCTGCAATCATTTTTTTTTCCATTAGTTGTAGTTTATGATGGGCAGCAACTAAATTACCTTCCCAGTCATCGTTTCCACTTTCGACTGATGCTTTGAGCGCGTGGCACTCTAGAAGAACTCTAAGTTTTGCAATTTCAATAAGATCTTTCTGAGAAACCTCAGTCACATAGAAACCACGCTGTTCTTCTGCTAAGACGAAACCCTCACTTGCAAGTCTATTGAGTGTTTCCCTTAAAGTTGAAACACTGGCTTCATACTGGCTCTTAATCAATTCAAGTTTTAATTTAGATCCTGGCACCAGTTGCCCGAAAATAATATCGTGTTTTATT
>Ga0209503_10001373_pt1 | contig 12571 bp, 11 predicted proteins | sample SouAtlMetagenome_2_FD_187448 | JGI IMG/M metagenome (GOLD analysis project Ga0209503, IMG submission 187448) | Marine eukaryotic phytoplankton communities from Atlantic Ocean - South Atlantic ANT15 Metagenome (SPAdes) (version 2) | ecosystem: Environmental > Aquatic > Marine > Oceanic | place... | reverse complement strand
CATGTTTCATCAAAGTCTCGTAGGCCCCCACCAATTTTTGAAACTCCTCGTGGGCTTGTTCGACACTCATTACGGTGGTATCTACAACATCGGGATGCAAAGCCTTGGCCCGAGCACGGAATGCCGCCCTTATTTCCATGGTGCTAGCACCGTCACCCCATTGTAGACCAAGAATAGCATATGGATCTTCTGTTTTTGTCCTTTGGCCATTTGTAAAATAGAATCGACGAATGTTGTCAGAAGCCGAGGAATTGCATGACCGTAGACGCGGGAAGGATGAGAACAATGCTCCTTGCTGTGGCAGCAATGGTATCGTTGGCGATGTAGATGCAAGTGCTCTGTTGCATGTAGTACCGTTCTTAGTTCGCTGAAAGCCAAAAATAAGGGACTGAGTGCGTTTGAAAGCATGAGGTATCCCAGTTAGAGGTAACATCGTCAATGAGAAATTATTGTGGAAGTGAAGAATATTATTGTGACGCAGGTTGCGTGAGTGTGATTGCGCGTCTTCGTCACAAAACTCAGTTCTATGATGTTTTTTTTTCAAACTCAAATGAGGCCCAAACCCCATCCAAGCCTCCCATCAAAAACTTGAGCAAATTGACAAATTCAAATTCATATTGCATTAACTAATTTTAACTCCCTCAGCCAACGCACTTGAACCCTCTTTAGTAGCGAGTTCAATTGACACAACTGAAAAGACAAGCCATGCTATACAAAACAAAACATCGATTCCATCAGTTGTTGATGCCATCTAGTCACAAATAATCCAGAATTAATGAAAATTTTCTACTTCTACTCAGCTGACTTTTCCCAAAATTAGAATACTACTGTCCAATCCACCTTCAGTGTGTGGTCAGAGATCTGTAGCCAATGGGGCTCAGAAAATTGGAGCTTCTTCTTCCTCCTCCTCCATCTTGGGGCCATGTCTGCTTCCATCTGCTCTAATTTTTAGTGACAGTGGCTCGTATTTATCATATTCACGGAGGAAGTAAGCCCATACTCCCAAAAACGTTCCCAAAAAACCTATTATGGTGTATACGACGACCGATCCAAAGGGAGGAGTCACGTGATTGACACTCGTTGAAAACAAAATACCACCAAAGAGAGGACCCAAAGACTTGGCAAGTGACCCACCAAGCATTGCTAGACCATTCATAGAAGCTCGATGGTGCTCCGGAACTGTTCGGTTCGTTGTCATTGTGATCGTTGAAAAGACAACGGATGAGAATGAGCGGATAACCGCATAAAGAACACTCAAAAATACGAGTGACGTAAACGCTAGTGTTCCATCTGGTGCGTTTTCGTTTGTTATCAACGAAAAAGGGATGAGGCAGCCAAGCGGTACACTAAAAAAGGTTGCAATTCTTAGTGACTTGTATAAACCATACTGATCAACCAGCCTTGTTATGAGAAAATATTGCATAGCAACGTAAAACAACCCCGTTCCCGACAAGATATTGCCGATTATTTTTTCTGTGATACCCAAGCCTGATGATTTTGATATACAATAGAGTGGGAATACTTCATCAAGCAAGACAATTAGAAATGAATAGGCCCAGTATATCAATAAATGTTGTCTTGTACCTTGGCGTTGAAATAAAGAGTAAATTGTTGGCGAATCCTCATGCCCGTATTTCTCTGATCTCTGTTCATATTTCTCCTGAGATTGCGATATTATCACGTTCAAGTCTTCCGAAAGTTCACCTTCAGAATTATGCAGGTGTTTGAAAAGTCCCCACGACGATACGTTGCGCAATATTGTGTCCTTTTTTACACACGGAAAAATACTAGGCAAACGAAATTGTTGCCGTTTTTCTTCTGGTAAAGTTTCTTCCACAAACTTGTGATTCATCACGTAGCCTACCAAACAGAAAAGAGAGCCAACAAAATTTGGAAGGCAGAATGGAAATTTTTCTAGCACTGGGCCAAAAATTCTTACGAATTCAGTATCCGGGTATTGTTTTATTGGATCCGACAAATAGCCCGAAATTGCCGGATTGATGAGGAATCCATAGCCCCACATTCCAAGGACAATCGCCATCATCTGCGTTTCTTTCTTTTGGTCCCCGTTGGCATATTCAGATACTATAGTCTTAATTGGGCCTAGAAGGCCGTTGCAACTATCGTGTAAGCAAAGAGCACAATACAGAGAAAAATTCATCAGATATGTTTTGAAATCGGCGTCAAACTGTAGGGGAAAAATGTTTACTTACACTCCCATAAGAAATCGTAAAATCAAAGCCAATGAAAAAGTCGGAGCAAAACCAAATAGCGTTGAAAATACGGCGGAAAGGAGTAGAGATATTTTGATGACAAAGACTCGGCCATATCTGTCGGCAGCCTTGCCCCATTCAAAACTAGAGAGGCATCTGCCAGCCATAAATGAAGCAGCAATCAACCCAGCATAGCTCCCAGCGGTCTCTTCGTTAATCCCCGGAATAAGATGCATAGCTAAGAATCCCGAATACGGAAAGACTGAAACCAAAAGATAAGACTGAACTAAGAGCGAAAACGAAAGGGCGAACACGGTACTGGATAAATTTTTAATCTCTCCATTTTCTTCGCTTTTATTACTTTTCTTCGACGATACGCCATCATTTAATAAGAGACTTGTTGATTCTGATGCTGGAACATCATTGGATTGGCCATCCATGTCTCTCTTGTTGTTGTGTGCAAACAGTGGTCTTCGTCCTGCGAATTGTTTGTCTTGTAAAAAATTGTGAGATGGGTGGTGTAAAAAAGCGATTGCAAACCTGCCACCAGGAATCAATCACGAATAATAAGATTGGTGGGACTCGTTTAAAATTTCCGTTCTGCACGTCGATGCAAGGCATGTTTTTTTGGATTCGGGTTCAAGCTTGTTGCACTTACAGTATCCTATCACAACAATTAAACCGACACGGCAACCAAGAAACGATGAGATCCTTGAATGTCACCACCATCATTTGTTACTTAGCTTTCATTTTGGCTAGAGGTGATATCTTCGCGAACGCTTTTCAATCCGCTCGGCATATCCACAAGAAAAACACGTCTTGTCAATTCAAAAGCAGCCCTTCTTGTTCCAAGAGAAAAAACCCTCAATTCGATCGCTCGATAGGTCTTTCGGGCGGATTCCTCGACGATGTTCAAGGATTTTTCAAACGCTTTACAACGAAAGCAGAAGCGAATCATATCCTTATCAAGGGAGGAGCCGAGGCAGCAAATAAATTAGAAGATCTGAAGGCTGAGATTGGTGATTCTCCTATCTCGTTTGCTCAAGCCGCCTCACAGTACAGCGAGTGTCCATCAGCCTCTAGGGGAGGAGATCTCGGCTCGTTTGGGCCAGGTGCGATGGTAAAGGAGTTTGATACGGTTGTTTTCAACGAACCAATTGGGGTCGTTCATGGTCCCATCAAGACCCAATTTGGATACCATCTTATTTACATTCGGAGCAGGACAGAATGATATGGTAAGAAACATGATTTGTAGAATTACCCAATGCCATCAAAATGAGGTCGTAATATAGTTTTAAATCACATGTACGTCGGTTGCACATCGTACCTACCTAGCCATTTATTCCGACCTTAGTCTCAGTAATCTCAGAATAGGCACAGCCAGGGGCAGCAATGGGATGGCAGCACAATCACAAACAGGGGGATCAGTGGCGGCAGCGTCTTATCCAATAGATTGTCCAAATGGTGTCGTCCCGGGCCCCTGTGCTGCACATAAACAACAGGGCTGGCCATGCTCAAGAGTGGTGTGGATGCAGCCCAGCAGGGGAGGCAGGCGCGCTGGTGCCTCCCTTGCTCCCATAACAGAGTCATCTTTGGGTGACCAAATCTTGGCAAGCATTGATTTGGGGAAAGTCACTCCAGCATTCTTTGCACCAGCGAACCCAATCTCCTGTGCCAGCAGGTGCATTGGGCTGAGCTGCCGCCTCGTGCCCCGCACAGAGAGCGCCAGCTGCTGTTGCGCACGTGCCCCCACAGGCCACAGATGCCTTGTTGCTGGCTTCCATCTTCATTTATAGATGCATGTGTGCGGGCGTGCTGTCTGTGTCCGTTGCTGTCTGTGTCCGTTGGTGCATAGCGACACCCTCATCCCGACTGGTTCTTGTTGCTGAGGATCTGGGGGCATCCCAAAAGCCCCCCAAAGGGGCATTGGAGTTAGGGATACTTGAATCATTTATGAATCTTTATTTGCGTTGAAACGCCAGCATAACCGCTTTCCGTTCAAAAATTAGAATTTCGTGCTTTTAAATTCTTTAGTTCTTCGGCGTGTGCATGTGCGATGCTTCAAACATCAAACTTCGAAACAAATCTCGAAAAACGCACACTTCCGATCCCCTTGTTGTGACAACTAGCTCGTCTGAATATTGATGACAAGAGCACCAGATCTGGTTCTATAAATTTGAATTCGAGGTCTGTAATATGTCGTCTTTCGAGCCTCAAAAAAAGGATTCTTCCAGCGAGTCTGCGCCTCTGCTACAACGAGAGCAGCAAGTATATGCTGCCGGTGCATCGCCGCAGCCTAGCACTGCGGATAACTATAATGCAGTGGGAAAATCTATTCCCAATCATGGGACGTACGGAAGCTATGGTAACCCAGGTATACCTACGAATTCTCCATATGCTGCAAACAATGTTGTGGCGGCGGGATCAAGCTACTTTTTATCTCCCACTGGCTACCCCATTCAACCACCACCACAGGATCAACAGAGCCCTGTTATATTCCATTCTCCAAATCAAGCTAGAGGAATGTTACCGCAGCCTCCATTTTTCTATCCATACCCACCACCCCAAGAAGGCGGGGCTTTGCCACAGTACCAATACCCTATGTATCCTATGCAGCAACAATATCAGCAACAACGTGTAGGGTCAAACGAAGGTACTCAGCCGATCGATACAGCCCCTCGGGCTCCAACTAACTCAGGCAGCTTGCCACCTCTGAATGATATTTTCAACGCACCAGAAGAAAAGGAATCACAGCCATCTGAATATGGAAGCATGAACACATCTCCTAAAATCTACAATGCCCCAATACGTCGCCTTCCACCATCAGGAAGAACAGCAACACAATCGAATGACTCTAAAAGGCTACCAAAGAGTACTAATTCTGCTCCGAAGGATCATCGCAGAGTTCATTCTGATTCTCCTCTTCGACCGAATAGAGCACATCGCCGTGCCAATACAGACGAAGCGCTTCCTCCAAGAGGACATGGTGCAGGACATAATCGATCACGAACTCTTAGTGGTGGAAATCCTTTGCCAAGATCCCGTCATCGTCGTGCAGATAGTTCGAGCAGCTACCATAGTATGGGTGGAGGAAGCTACACCGCTGGTTCAATTGCTGACTCCAGTCAGGTGTCGATGCGTTCCAATATTGCAAAGTCTACTTTGTTTGCTGGAGTAGACGAACAGGGGAGGCCCCTATTGTATAAGCCGTATGAAGCAATCCGGTTAGTGATGATTCCAGATTACGAAAAGCAAGAGAAAAATAGTCGAGGTGGTAGAAGAAATTATTCCGACCATCACGATGACGACACGGCCGAAGAAGAAGATCACCTACCTTTGACAATTGGGCACTTATACGCGGACGAACCAGACAATATGGAAGATTACTATGAAGATTATCATCGAGTAAGCGATGAGTTGGAACAGGGTATAACTCCACAGTGGGAATCGTTAGACACTCATCCTCTTGGAAAGAATAAGAATAAAGGCGGTGAGGGATACCTAACACAGAAAGACAGACAAGAATTGCTCCCTCCGACCAATTATGTTGTTGCCGTGTCCGATGATATATATAGACGAATGTTTTCGGAAGTAGCTGATTCACAGAGAATGCCTTGTGGATTATTTTTCTGTGGACATCATGAAGATGTTGACTATCCGAGTGTTTGGATACCTACAACTCTGGTTGTCATTTTATTAGGAACTCTATCATACTTGTCATACTTGACGGAAGGATAGAACATTGCTACAAGGCGCACTGCCGAAAAGAAAATACTAGCACGAATCTCAAGCCAGAATTAAATAGCTTAAATTTCAAGTTATGGATATATGAGTATGGCCCGAAAAACTAGACGCTTCAAGCTTTTATTTCAAACTTGTGTACTTTGAACGCATGAAGATTCTTCATGCTTTGTTGTGGAAAATAATTTAATTAGTTTTTCAAACAATTTTATGAAGGCATGCAACTCTATGTTTATGATATTAGAAACTACAAGAGATTGGATCGAGACACAGTTAAGTCTGTTTGCGACTTCGACTTTGATTTCGATGATGCCTTTTCTTATTGCTGTTGCGACTGCCATTTCGTCTAGTATTGTTTTGAGACGACGATTCAGTCGGTTGTATCTTTGCATCATCGTTCATCGGACCGTCGAGTGAGGCAAGTCCGAGTTGGCGAACAGATTGCGATGCCTCGAAGTGGCCTTTGACCCCAACAAGTTTTGAATTCGAACCCTGGCTGATGTTAGTCATGTGCTGCGCCATTCTTCGTCCGCTACTCCATGCACCCGCAATAGATGCTTCCAGCAGCCAGTCTCCGCAAACTCCAACATGGTATTTAGGATCATGAATGAAGCCGGGAGACTTGGACGACGATTGGACATTGTCGATATCGCCCCTCCATACATTTAAAGGGACAGCTGCACCCCACAACTGTAGACGAGATTCTAAGATCTCGTCTCGAAGAGCTACTACCTTTCGAGGGTCGGCATCAGAGCCCTCCAAGTTCCCAAGCAAATCCTTCTCCACTGAGTCAATTAGCAACCGAGTGACATTTTGTATGACATCTTCCGGTAAAAACTCTTGCGGAGCTTTGTTCTTCTTTGCGAAGGATGCTGTCGAAAGAATTGTCCAAACTTCTGTTCTATCATCATCATCGTCATCTTCGACACTTCTTGAAGTTTTTTCACTATACGTGCTTCTTGGGTATTTATTCGTTTGGCATGTGACGAGACCAAGTCTGGGATGGTTCTGAATGAAACCTCCAACAAAGGCTTTCGGAAGCTTCGTCGACAAGAGTGAGGGGCCCTTGACACAAAATGTAAGACTGTATATACTATTGAGTGTCATCTTTTGTCCCCCATTTGCTGGAACACGGTCGTTAAAATTTGTTCTTAGTAACCGGTGAACATCCTTGGCAGGAGTTTTGCTCATTAACCTATCAGCGCACTTTCCATTGTGGGCAATGATTAAGTTATCATACTCTCCCAAGGTTCGTCCTTGAGCTCGCACGGACCAGTTATCCCTGCCGCTACCTTTCTTACCAATGAAACGGATTCCAGAAGACGGGGAGACCCAAACGTCTTGCCGTAGTTCAAATGTGCTGCCTGCCACCAAAGAATCTACGAGGGATGACATACCGCGAGTTGGATAATAGAACCTCTGCTGTTCATGATCCGATACCGCTGAAGACGATGGATTCATGCATTTTTCTGTCCAACTATTTGCGCCGACCTGATTTGATTTCGTGTCTGTTGCTTTCTTTTCGAACACATAGATGCTGTTTGGTGGCGACTCTCGAAGAATATCTTGGTCAATCCATTCCTGGATTTGTTGATCGAAATTTGTTCTCCATTTACTTGTCGTCGATGTGGTCGAGGTTATGAATTGTGCCGCGTGATCGAAACGAAATTGAGACAAGAGTGGATATTCCGAACAATTTTCGCCATCATCTTTGGGAAGGTCATTTGGCTGCCGAGATGAAGCTCGCCCTCCAGGCCGCAGGCGCCCTGTGTCATACTGCAGTTTTTGACAGACGTCAGAGAAAGAGAGAATTATAACACAGATATTGCGTCGAAAATAGATTGTCAGTTTTTTTTGTTTCAAAGATGTTCCCGAAGAAACCTGATTGATTTGAGCTTACCACCGTTACATCGAAACGATGCTGCAAATGTCGTGCACACGATAAGCCCGCAATTCCTCCTCCGATAATAGCAACAGAAGACTTTCTACCGTTGCTATTGTCTTCACCGTTGGCTTGACCTCTCAAAGCCATGCTTTTCATTGTTATTGTCGATAGGCTGTTCATTGTTTCGGTAATTTGTGCCCTTGTTGCTGTAGGAGAAAAAGAAATTACAGTGCTCAGCCGACTCGGCAGCATCACTCCGAAAAATATAATCAGAGGACTCGCAAGAGTTTTCATGTTGTATACAGGTCGGCAACGTCAACAATGTATCCTCTTGTGATGTGTGCTGATTCAGGCAAATCCTACTCGAGGGAGACTTTCGAAAAATGCAAATAATTTGTGAGGGAAAGAGATTTCTTTGACTCGTTTGATTCTAAATGCCTCAAATGGCAGTGGTATCTTTTTTTCCAAAAATGCAACTCGGCGAAGCGCTTCTTCGACACAAAATGATTGAATGGCATCAATATGGTGAAGACACAAATATAACGCACAAGCCTCTAATCATCACTGAGGATTTCAAAGAATCGGAAGCAATCGTAGGTCGTAGCCAGTCCCAACCTGAAGTACGCAAGCATAGTGTACAACACAATCAATTATCGCCGAAAATGAAGCTGGCTAATCGACCGTCAATCTTGTTGGTGATGGTTGTCTCATTCGTTGATACCAATTGTGTGCTACCATTCTCTTACACCAACTGCCCGTGTCACCTCTGCCAACATGCAAATCAACGATTTCCGAAGAACCCATTGGTCGCATTATGTGCTGCTGATGACGACAACAAAATCGAGTGGGACCCGAAATCAAATCCGAAGATCGGTCAGTTGCCATCCTATTCTGATAACTGGTTATTAAACTTCCACAATTGGGACCAATCTGAGAAGCAACTTGTCACGAATTCTCTCGCGGCCTGGAACGAAGAGATCCGAAACGAGCAGGCGACAATAATCGAGTGGCAAGATTCGTTCCAACGGAATGGCCTCGCGGATTTCACTCCTCCCATGTCGAATGGGTTGAATTGTTTAATGGTTGGAGATGATTTTGGTGCAGTTAACAACAAAGAAGATAACAACCCTTGCGTCAAGCTGCCATGGGAAGAAGAATCCGAGGCGCAAATTACATCGCTTCGAGTCCTGGACGAAAGTGTGACAGCCACAATGGAAGACGACGTTGTCACAAAAACAATCGAGGACTACAATAAATCAGCACCAACAGAGGCAGTAATCAATAGCAGTGCCGATAACGATATTGATATGGAATTTGATAGCTCACTCAACAGTGACGTTGACGAAAACAAGGGCGGAGAACTTTCAACGGCAGGAAAGACCTTAGTCGGAACGAACGGTGGGGGAGTTCGTACCGAACTTGTTCCGCGTGATACAACGATACCATCAATGAAATCCGATCGCTCTAGTGCAATTCGTGCACATAACACGCGAGCTGCAACCTACGATTGTATCGTTGATCAGGGCCTTATGAGTAGAATCTTGGTGCTCGAAAACAGCCAAGAAACCGTCCGTGAATTGTTGGAAGAAGCGGCAATAGCAATCAAAGACCTTGGAATCTATGTGCTTGTAACAGAAGAGCTAACGCAGGAATCTAGAGATATGTTAGAAGAATATGGCCTAGAGGCGGGGCTGGAATGGCAGTTTGAGTTGGATGGAATTTCCGATGGTCAGGTCGTTTCAGTGGCGCGTAGATTTTGCACTGGTGAGATGCCCAAGGTTGGGCGCCTTTCTCGCTATCAACCTGAGCAGCTATGGTAGACCAAATTAGAAATATATTATCTTATGCGATGTCTATCTTTTCTTTTGTTGAAACCTTGGTTGTGGTGGTTTTTGAGGCATTGGTCAATCATTTGTTTGTGGTTTCTTGCTCCCTGGATGTGCGCGCCAGATTATTTTACGCTTCAAAAATACGTCGCGGCTACAACAGTGCATGTAATCGTTATCTTTCGTGCCTGAGCTTTATTACGTAGTTTCGCACGATCCATCGATCCATGGCTCACTCACTTGAGCGTTCACGAAATGGTGCAAACCCAAAGCCCTACACCTAACCGATAAGAATTACAAAAATGGAATACGAAAACATTAATATCGAGCTATTTTCGGAGGGTCGACACCGCGAGACGCATTTGCGGCGATCAGTTGTGGCAATTGATGACACTGATTATCTCATAGAAGTAAAAAATGCTCGCCGTCGTTCGATTGTCATGATGGCAGGAGACGATACTGGCATTCCTAATAGCAATTCTGCCGAATTGAAACAGATTTGGAATCAGTTTGCAATTTCGCCAAGCAATATTCGAAACATGCTCTCAGGGGGCAAAGGCAGAGATTCAGGCAGTGAAGTTGAAGAAGAAAAAACCTCGTCAAATCCTATCCCAGACCTCCCACGTGGGAAAAATGAGAACGCTACGACAGTTACACCCAGTTCTTCGGAAGAATTGCTGTCGCCAATATCATCGTCATCCGTTCAAGAGACATCGTCTTCTTCGCTGGCACCGTCACCTAGTTCCTCCTCAGCAGACAAGCCCACCAAAATGCAATACCCAAAATGGTTCAATAAACTTGGAGCTATTTCCCAAAGAGAACGTCAGCAAGAGAAAGCTTACCATGATACATTAGACGAACATCACGAAGCAAGGATGCGAAAGGCAATGAAGCAAAAGAAAAATCACCCGTATTGGCGTCGCCGAAACTCCTCAAGGGATGGCCTAGACTTCTCACGGGACGTAGCACTAGCACTACGACATAACTCCATATATGCTATGGCAGATTCTATGACCCAGCTTCCTTCGTTTGATGCTTTTGATACCGATAGCAATATACTTAATATTGACGAACGGAACAAAGCAGACAATAGCAACAATGGGTATGTTCAAGACACGAGGCCAGCTGCAAACCCAAAGACAAAGAAATGCGTGCTAGACTTAATTACGTAGTAATTAGATTATTTATTTTGATTTGTTTCGTATGACTATGTGGTGGGGACCCTTCAATAGATAGAGATGCACTGTTGCACGCAGGCTGTGTCTAGCAAATGTTCCGAGATGAGGACATTGATGCGTCGCCTACAAATTGCGTCACCATTCGTCCTGAACGTTGTTGTCATCTCCGTCAACGCGGTCTTCCTCGATGAAAGTTTGAACGTTTTCACTTGTGATACGGTCCATAGCAAAGTCGTGTACGCATACGAAATTTTCCATACCGTTTGTGATTAAAACCGAATCGCTTACTGCGATTAGACTGGGTCGAGGGCGCGAAATGTTACCGTTTCTACCACATCCAATGGTAGCAGGTGTAAAGTCCAAGCCCCGCATGTCGTATAATAGCTTTCCAGTTGAAGAATCCCAAACAGTAAGATCGTGGTCGGTGGCTGCTAGGACAACCTGTTGTATACACATAAGTTTTAGAATGGCTGGAGAAAACGAATCTTCCTCGGAATACACGAAAGAGCAGTCTCCTGTTTCGTATACGTGAGGCCTACCTCCTGGAAGTTTTTGAGATGCCAATCTTGGCCAATATTCCAAGCGCTCGTTTCCCGCTGGGATCAGTTCCCATTGCTTGAGTTCCCCTTGATCGCTTCCAGCGATCAAGGATTTTGTGGGATTACTATTATAGTTAGCGCTATCGCTGCTGCTATCGTTATTAGTAGCGAGAATTCCTTGCCCGGCAGCCAATAGTGTTGATACACCAGGATTATTACTTTGGAAAGCAACAAAGCTTTTCACTAGTGGCAGCGTCGTGGCTTTGAAATCGTCCTCTAGAATTGTCGATAAGGAAAAAATTGAAATTTTCCCCATTCGTGTACCGAGGTACAAGTACTGATCGTCCACATCTATTGATGAAATAGAATCATTTTCGTCATAGTCATCTTGATCTTCCAAAAGATTTGTTTCAAGCCGGATACGAATTGAAGGTGGCGATTCATCACTTGTCGTAGAAATTTCCCAGATAATGACTTGACCGTTGTCGGACCCAGATAGAAGGAAAGATGTGCCATATCTATAATTCGTATCTTTTTGTGGAATAGCTTTCATCGCAATAATTGGTGAGGTGTGAATAATTTCCAGGTTGATCTTTGAGAATTCAGGAGACTCATTTGGCAACAGAAAGCCAGTCTCGGGATCCGGAACGAGTTTCCATCCTTGTATGACATTGGGTGTACCGTGAGCAATAGTCCAAAGAATATTGGCTGATGGATAGGGCAACATATCTATAATAGCCGCATCTCCGTCAAGTTCAGATGGTGTATTTTGTGCGGTTTTAATTTGTGCTAAGATATCAAATGGAAATGTAGGAGATGATCCATCGACGCTGTCCTCATTTTTTTTCCCTTCATCTTCATCAAAATTGGCGTCACTATTGTCTTCACGTCGCTGCAATTCTGTAGCAACGATCATACCCCCGTCGTCTGTTGGCTTTGCAGTCAGTTTGTTCTCGAAATAGGTCGTGATTGGACGGTTTTCCGCGGCTTTGCTTGGGTCGTTGTCGGAAGGCGGTGCCAACGGTGAGGACAAAGTGGGGTCAACAGCTGTGATTCGGATCCTCCATTCACACACGCTGGAGGCGAGGATGACAGAAGATGCACAAACTCCTTCAACCTGATAGCCATCCCTTAAGTGGATAAGACTGAGGAGTGTAAGGAAAAGGTGTTTCTGGGCTATAGGAGTTGG
>Ga0209503_10001372_pt1 | contig 12576 bp, 13 predicted proteins | sample SouAtlMetagenome_2_FD_187448 | JGI IMG/M metagenome (GOLD analysis project Ga0209503, IMG submission 187448) | Marine eukaryotic phytoplankton communities from Atlantic Ocean - South Atlantic ANT15 Metagenome (SPAdes) (version 2) | ecosystem: Environmental > Aquatic > Marine > Oceanic | place... | reverse complement strand
CTGTGTACACCACCAAATCAATCAGGTCAACTGGCACCAGCGATTCGCTATGCAGCTTATAAATGTGGCGTTACCCGCTTGTTTCAAGTCGGAGGAATCCAAGCCATTGGAGGAATGACTTTTGGCACAAAGACGATTCCACAAGTTTATAAAATATTGAGACCCGGTAATCAGTATGTTACTGCTGCCAAACAAAAAGCAACGCAATACGGCGTTTCAATCGATATGCCCGCTGGCCCCAGTGAGTTGCTGGTCGTCGCAGACGAGACAGCAGTACCTTCTTATGTTGCAGCAGATTTACTGTCACAGGCAGAACACGGGACAGATAGTCAAGTGGTATTGGTTAGCACCAGTCAAAACACCATTGACAAGGTGAAAGACGAAGTGCAAAAGCAGTTGGAGGCACTTCCTAGAAAAGAAATCGCTGTACAAGCACTTGCAAACTCAACGGCCATTTACTTTAATACTGAATCTGATGCCATTGCTTTTATCAACGAGTACGGCCCAGAACATTATATCATTTGTATGGCCAGCGAAGACAAGTTTGTTGAAGAGGTGGCCAACGCTGGATCGGTGTTTATTGGGAATTATACTCCTGAAAGTGCTGGTGATTACGCTTCGGGTACCAATCACACTTTACCGACCAATGGATACGCCAAACAATACAGTGGAGTTAACTTGGATAGCTTTCTCAAGGCGATTACCTTTCAAAAGATAAGCGAGGCAGGTTTGAAAGACCTTGGACCCTCGATAGAAACCCTAGCAGAAGCAGAGGGCTTGTATGCGCACAAAAACGCTGTAAGTCTTCGATTAAAAGATTTGACATGAGTTTTGATATTCAAAAACTAGTTCGCTCATACATAGCTGATCTACAACCATATTCCTCGGCACGGGATGAATTTGACCCTGTTGAGAGAGAGGTTGTGTATTTGGATGCGAATGAGAATCCATTTGACAATGGTGTAAACCGTTATCCCGATCCGCAACAGCGAAAGCTAAAAGAAGTCATTTCAAGACGTAGAGGGGTAGTTGCCGATCAATTGCTTCTCGGCAATGGAAGTGATGAGGTTCTGGACTTAATTTTTCGTGCGTTTTGTACTCCAAATCAAGACAAAATTATTGTGATGCCCCCAACCTATGGCATGTATAAAGTACTTGCAAATATCAATTGTATTTCTTTAGATGAAGTTCCTTTAAATAATGATTTTCAGTTAGTTATAAAAGATATTCTTAGCCAAATTTCATCCCAAACCAAAGCAATATTCTTATGTTCTCCCAACAACCCTAGTGGCAATTCATTTCGACGAGAGGATATCCTCACCTTGCTCCAAAACTTTAACGGCCTTGTGGTGATTGATGAGGCATATATCGACTTTTCAACGCAAAAGAGTTTGGTTTCGGACTTATCATCCTATCCCAACTTGATCATCACCCAAACCCTTTCCAAGGCCTATGGGTTAGCAGGAATTCGACTTGGGATATGTATCGCAAGTGAAGAGATTATCGATATTTTAAACAAAATAAAACCCCCATATAATATTAATTCATTGACTCAGGAACGCGCTATTTCTGCTTTAGCGGATTGGGATACAACCCAAGGGCAAATCAAGCGACTTCTTGCGGAAAGAAACGATCTGTTTGCACAACTACAGAAGATTTCCTTTGTTGAAAGGGTTTATCCGAGTGATGCGAATTTCCTTTTGGTACAGGTTGATGATCCTGACAAACGATATGCTCAACTCATCGAAAATGATATCGTAGTGCGCAATCGTAGCAAACAAGAGGGATGTGAAAACTGCCTTCGTTTCTCTGTTGGAACACCCCAAGAAAATAAAATATTGATAAAAACATTAAATCGCTTGTCATCATGAAAAAGGTCTTATTTATCGATCGTGATGGAACATTGGCGCTAGAGCCAGAGGACTATCAGCTTGACAGTTTTGAAAAATTGAGGTTTTACCCTAATGTATTTACCTATCTCGGACGTATTGCGAAAGAGTTGGATTACGCCCTTGTTATGGTTACCAACCAAGACGGCTTGGGTACAGACAGTTTCCCTGAGGAGCAATTTTGGCCTGTACATAATCATTTGATGGATGCGATGAAAAACGAAGGGATTGTTTTCGAGGAAGTCTGTATTGACAAAAGCTTTCCAACAGATCAAGCACCCACGCGAAAACCTGAAACAGGCTTGTTAACGTCTTATTTGTCAGGAGATTATGATTTAGAGAATTCTTTTGTCATCGGAGACCGATTGAGCGATATGCAATTGGCCGTTAACCTCGGTGCGCAAGGCATTTTGCTTCAATATGATGAACGTCTTAGCGAAACTCCTGATGAGACAACCAAAGCAGCTATTGCCTTGACAACTGCAAACTGGAGTGAAGTTTACACCATGCTCAAAGCTGGTCAACGCCTGTGTACACACAATCGCACAACCAAAGAAACGGATATTTTGATTGCGCTTAACCTCGACGGAACGGGGCAAAGCACTATCGATACAGGGATTGCATTTTTTGATCACATGCTCGATCAATTGGCACGCCACGGCGGGATTGATATTGAATTGACCACTAAGGGCGACTTGGAAGTCGATGAGCACCACACCATTGAAGATACTGCTATTGCACTCGGAGAGGCCTTTGCAATGGCTTTAGGAGACAAACTCGGTATCGAACGCTATGGATTTTGCCTACCGATGGATGACTGCCTTGCGCAAGTCGCCATTGACTTTGGCGGGCGGTCTTGGTTGATGTGGAACGCCAAATTTAAACGTGAACTGATTGGTAAAATGCCAACTGAGATGTTTTTCCACTTTTTTAAATCCTTTGCTGATGGGGCAAAGGCAAACCTAAATATCAAAGCAGAAGGGCACAATGAGCACCACAAGATTGAAGCGATTTTTAAAAGTTTTGCCAAAGCCATCAAGGCAGCGATTCAGCGCGATACTGAAAAATTGATACTCCCTTCTACCAAAGGACAGTTATGAGTGTAGCCATTATCGATTATGGGGCTGGTAATATCCAGAGCATTCGTTTTGCTTTGGAACGTTTGGGGGTTTCGGCCACACTGTCTAGTGATCCAGAAACCATTCAATCGGCTTCTCATGTAATTTTCCCTGGTGTAGGGGAAGCAGGTTCGGCAATGTCGAAACTCAAAAGCACCCAATTGAAAACGCTTATTCCAGAGTTGGCACAACCTGTTTTGGGCATTTGTTTGGGAATGCAGTTGATGTGCAACAGCTCTGAAGAGGGAAATACAACGGGCTTGGGAATCTTTGATACCGAAGTGGTTCGGTTTACGACCACACGCAATGTACCGCATATGGGTTGGAATGAGGTCAAAGGCAGTGGGGTATTATTTGATAAAATCCCAAACGACAGTCATTTTTATCTGGTACATAGCTATTATGCCATACCCAATGAAAATACGGTTGGACATTGTCTTTATGACATCAACTTTGCTGCAGCAATGGCAAAAAACAACTTTTATGGCACCCAATTTCACCCGGAAAAGAGTGGAGCCATGGGCGCAAAACTTTTACAAAACTTTTTGTCATTATGATTGTTATTCCTGCAATCGATATCATAGAAGGGCAATGTGTGCGGCTCACCAAAGGGATCTATGACACCAAAACCGTCTATAGTGATTCCCCAGTTGAGGTTGCCAAGCGCTTTGAAGGGGCTGGACTGACACACTTGCACCTGGTTGACCTTGATGGAGCTCGTGCCAAGCATATTGTCAATGCGAAGGTTTTGGAGGCCATTGCCACCCAAACCACTTTACAAGTGGACTTTGGCGGGGGAATCAAGTCGCAGCGTGATTTGCAAACTGCTTTTGATTGCGGGGCAACTCAGGTCACCCTCGGTAGTATCGCTGTGGTCGAACCACAACTTGTATTGGAGTGGTTGGATCAATATGGTGCAGATCAACTCATCTTAGGCGCAGACGCCAAAAACCGTCGTATTGCCACACACGGCTGGGAACAAGATTCAGGGCTTGATGTATTGGATTTTGTAAAGGATTTTACCAAAAAGGGGTTTACAAACGTTTTATGTACCGACGTCGCCAAAGACGGCATCCTAGAAGGTCCTTCTTTGGACTTATATCGCGAGTTGATCAGCGAGGTTGAGGGCTTGTCTCTGATCGCTTCAGGTGGGGTGAGTACCATGGAAGACCTCTATGCCTGTCGTGAACTCGGTTGTTCGGCAGCAGTTGTGGGTAAAGCGATATACGAAGGAAAAATCGATCTAAATGAACTGGAAACCTATCAACTCAATCAAAGCTGATATGCTCACAAAACGAATTATACCCTGTTTGGATATCAAAGATGGCCGTACGGTCAAGGGGGTCAATTTTGTCAACCTTCGGGACGCAGGAGACCCTGTTGAACTTGCCCAACGCTATGCAGATGAAGGGGCAGATGAGCTTGTGTTTCTCGATATCTCAGCATCAGAAGAAAAACGAAAAACCCTCGCCAAACTTGTTCGTGATGTTGCCCAAGCCATCGACATCCCTTTTACTGTTGGCGGTGGTATCAATGCAATGGACGATGTTGGAATCCTATTAGACAATGGCGCAGACCAGGTATCGATCAACTCTGCTGCTGTTCTTCGTCCCACACTCATCAGTGAGGTTGCCAATCGATTTGGCACACAATGTGTTGTTGTAGCGATTGACGCTAAACAAATTGCTTCGGAATGGGTTGTTCATTTGGTTGGCGGTAAGGTTCCGACCGAACGAAAGCTATTTTCATGGGCAAAAGAAGCAGTAGAGCGAGGCGCAGGGGAACTGCTGTTTACTTCTATGGATCACGATGGCACCAAGAAAGGATTTGCCAATACCGCGCTACGACAGCTTAGCGAAACGGTCACTGTTCCTGTCATTGCCTCTGGCGGAGCAGGGACCATGCAACACTTTATTGATACCTTTGTTGAAGGAAATGCAGATGCGGCTTTGGCAGCGAGTGTATTTCACTTTAAAGAAATCAGTATTCCCGAATTGAAAAACGAATTGCGATTACACAAAATACCAATGCGATGACAATCGATTTTAGCAAACACCCTGACGGACTCGTTCCTGCTATTGTACAGGATGCAAACACCAAAAGTGTATTGATGTTGGGCTACATGAACCAAGAAGCCGTCACCAAAACAAAAGAGACGCAACAAGTCACTTTTTATAGCCGTTCCAAAAACCGCCTTTGGACAAAAGGGGAGGAGAGTGGTCATGTGTTGAACCTGATTGATATGGCGATAGACTGTGATCGTGATGCCCTATTGATTCAGGCCAAGCCCAAAGGCCCCACTTGTCACAAGGGAGATGATACTTGCTGGGGTGAAAGCAATGCACCTAGCTATGGGTTTTTGACTGCTTTGGAAGAGGTAATTGCTGATCGCAAAAACAACCCTTCTGACAAAAGCTATGTGGCGAGCTTATTTGCGAAAGGCATCAATAAAATTGCGCAAAAGGTAGGGGAGGAAGCCGTAGAAACCGTCATCGAAGCCAAAGACACCAATTCCGATTTGTTTTTAAACGAAAGTGCAGACTTGCTGTTTCACTTTATGATCCTTTTGCAAGCCAAAGGACATACCTTTGATGATGTGGTTCGCGTTCTTGAGGAACGCCAAAAGGGGTAGTTGTTTTATATTCCGAAGTATAAACCCATTAACATGACCAAAATCATTAAATACAGTAGGATCGTTACGACGATACTGCACCCAGGGTATTTGTAAAAGGTCATCGGATATAGCTTATTTACCCTCTGCAAAAACAGCAAGAACAACCCGATTAGAAGAACTTCCATTGAAAATCGTTTAGTAAAACGAATGCCAAGTCAGCAAGATTATCATCGCTAAAGAAAAAACCAAAATCCAAGTTATGCTGTTAATGCATGACGGATAGAAGCATCTTGATAAGCCACATAGTACTTGATGATCCCAATACCGTCTCCATAGGGTCAATAAAAAGAAGTAGGTGGCAAATAATAGGGTAATCAATACAAAGCTCAAAATAGGCTTTTGCAAGGAGGCCTCATAGAAGGGTTTATTAATGATAACAACAAAGTAAAAAGAAAAAGTAAGTGGAGGTCCAAGGCACAGTTTTAAGATTTGGTTAAATCAAAAATACATATTTTTATTAACCAGAATAACTTTAGATATGAAATTAACAGCAGACCTTTTTTCTTTTTTTACAGACTTGCAACAAAACAACAACCGGGATTGGTTTATGGATCACAAACCCACATTTAAACCCCTGGAAACCCAAGTCAAGGTCTTTGGAGAGCAATTGAAAGACAAGCTCAATCAACACGACAGTATCGATCGGTTTAAGTTATTTCGGATTTATAGAGATGTCCGTTTCTCTAAAGACAAAACCCCTTACAAAACCCATTTTGGACTCACATGGCACCGCACAAAGCCCCAATACAGAGGGGGATACTATTTGCATATATCACCAGGAAAAAACTTTTTGGCGTGCGGTTTTTGGGCGCCAAACCCAGCAGATTTAAAGCGCATTCGTCAAGAGATCGACATCGATGGAGACGACTATCGCGCCATCCTCAATAAAAAGTCTTTTCGCAGTGTTTGGGGTGAATTGGAGGGTGAAGCAGTCAAAACAGCTCCCAAGGGTTATGACAAGGATCATCCCAATATTGATTTGCTGCGTTTTAAGCAGCATATTTTCACGATCGACTATTCAGACAAGGAAATCTGCCAACCTGACTTTATTGATCGTGCAGACAGTGCCCTACAAGCCGTACGCCCCTTTGTGGACTATATGAGCGATGTGCTTACCACCAATGCAGATGGGGAAAGTTTGATATAAACTAGCGTTCACTTTTTTATATATTTGATAAAACCCAAAGGACCTACTCAAAAATGGTAATTCAATATTTTACAATCTGTTTTGATCATAAGAGTGGGTATTTGATTTAAATTGAAATCTTATGACAAAAATTATTTTAGGATACTTACAGTCTGGAGAGAAGGTTTACGATCAATCTCCTTCACACATACATGAAAATGCAGCTCCATATATTAAGGAAGCACTACAAAGAGTTCATTCAGAATCACGAAAAAAATTCGATACAGTGGTTGATTTTGGAAAACCTATTGGCATATCGAGGTACACGGTACCAACAACTGCAATTGGTCTTGCAGACGTGTGATCACCAAGCTCATCATGCGTTTGTTAAGTTGAGAGGAATTCTGGGTGTAGATATTGTAGTCTTCTACTGTAAATTGTCCGATAATCATCCCTTTGAGAGCATTTCGAAACTTTTGGTCTTTATGCACGGCATTTTCGATATAGGCCAATTGCTTATTTGTTGGAATGTCAAAAAACACGCCCTTGTGTTTGGTGGCATAATTGACAAAAGAGGCGAGGAGTAGGGGGTTTTGCAACTTTAAAATTGGACGAAGCGTACTGTTTTGGAAACGCTCCTCATCAGACATGGTTTCAAAGGTTTGATGCTTTTTGATTTGTGGACGAATGCGAAGGATATCATTGTGGCGGTCGTTCATTATCTTGGCTTTGATATAAAATTACAAACCAAAGACGTAGTTCAAACCAACCTAAAAAACGGTTCATCAACAAGATTATTAACAATCAATAACCAAGAGCGGTATTGTCCCCACGAGGATCTGCGCCTCCTTCCAAACGACCGTCGGGGAGTACTAAAATACAATCCATCCGACCAATTTTGTCAGTCATTCGCAACTGATGTCCAAGTTGTTCTAAATCGGTTTGTACGTCTTCAGACAAGGCGTCAGCTTCTATACGGATTTCATCTGGGTACCATTGATGATGAATCCGCTTCGCATTTACGGCTTCTTGCATTCCCATTCCATGGTCAATCACATTGAGAAGGGTTTGGTAAACACTTGTGATAATTGTTGAGCCACCAGGCGTACCCACGACCATTTTAAGTTGATCATTATAAGTAACAATGGTCGGCGTCATCGAACTGAGCATACGCTTATGTGGTTCTATCGCATTGGCTTCACCACCAATCAATCCGAACTGGTTTGGTGAGCCGGGTTTGCTGCTAAAATCATCCATTTCATTGTTTAGAAAAAAACCAGCCCCTTTTACCATTACTTTATTGCCAAAGGAACTGTTGAGTGTGGTCGTAATCGAAACAGCATTCCCATCTGCATCCACCACAGAGAGGTGTGTGGTTTCAGGGCTTTCTGAGGGTGGTATTTCACCTGCTGAAACCAATGCGGAATTGGTAGCTTTGTCAAAAGAAATATCTGCATAACGCTGCTGATTATAGCGTGAATCAAGTAACTGATTTACAGGAACATCTACAAAATCAGGATCACCAAGATAGGTCGCCCGATCGGCATATACTCGTCGTTCGAGCTCAGCCATCAGATGTATGGTTTTGGTGCTGTTATGACCCCAGTCCGCGATGTGGTAGTTCTCGGTACCTTGTAGGAGTTGAATCAAGGCAACTCCGCCGCTCGAAGGAGGAGCCATACTGATGATTTGATGTCCACGGTAATTGCCAATAATCGGTTTCCGCCATACGCTTTTGTAGTTCTTTAAGTCTGCATAGGAAATTAAGCCATTTCCACTTTGCATCTCAGCCACGATTTGATCTGCTACGATTCCTTCATAAAAGCCATTACCTCCGTTGGTTTGAATATATTCTAAGGTCTGGGCGAGATCTGGTTGTGTAATGGTATCACCGGCTTGCCAGTTCTGATCGCTGTGATATGGAGTTGACCAGCGATTGTATTTTTGGAATTCTCCTTGTTTGGTATTTAAAAGTTCAGCAGCTAAAATCGTTAAAGCATAACCATGTTTAGCAAGGTTTATTGATGGCTGAATCAACTCAGACATAGGTAGAGTTCCATATTTTTGATGAAGGGCAAACATCCCCTCAACAGCCCCAGGTACGCCACTAGCCATGTGTCCGTGGGTACTCTGTAGATCATTTAACTGACCATTTGCATTCAAATACATTTCACGGTGTGCCAGCTCTGGAGCTCTTTCTCGAAAATCTAAGGAGTTTATTGTCCCGTCATTCATGCGAATTATGGCAAATCCGCCACCGCCAATATTACCGGCCTGTGGATAAACAACCGCCAATGCAAAATGAGTTGCAATTGCAGCATCAATCGCATTTCCGCCATTTTTCATGACATCAAGACCAATGGCAGATGCCAACGGATGGGCTGATGATGCCATTGCATAATTCCCAATAGCCCCAGACGATTGAATTGATGGATTGTGCGTTGTACAGCTCGCTAAAACTGCAACACATAGGATTAAATGATAGAATTGTTTCACAATATTTGATTTGGCTATGAAAATATACATGTAATTTAACACTTCCTATTAACACTATAATACATATTATGTTAAATTAAATTATTTGAAATTACCATAATATCCCCTACATTTGTTATATATCGAAAAAATAAACCAGTAATTGTGTTAAATATCACAATATGAGAATTGGAGTCCCAAAAGAAATTAAAAACAATGAGTACCGAATTGGAATTACTCCAAATGCCGTTCAAACACTGATTTCACATGGACATGAGGTTTGCATTGAAAACAATGCAGGTGTTGGCAGTGGATTTTCAAATCATGATTATCTCAAAGTTGGGGCTTCCATAACATCTTATCCAAGAGAAGTCTATCAATATGCCGATATGATCATCAAGGTTAAAGAACCCCTGCCCGAAGAATTTGAGTTGATAAAAGAAGGTCAGTTGATCTATACCTTTTTCCATTTTGCTTCTTCTGAGAAATTGACCAAAGCCATGATCGAACGCAAAGCGATCTGCTTGGCTTATGAAACCATTACTGATGATCAGGGTGGCCTTCCCCTGCTTACCCCTATGTCCGAAGTCGCTGGCCGTTTGGCGAGTCAGCAAGGCGCGAAACACCTTGAAAGCCCACAAGGCGGATTGGGTGTTCTTATGGGTGGTGTTTCAGGAGTTTCCCCCGCCGATGTGATGATCCTCGGTGGCGGTGTTGTTGGAACACAAGCTGCTTTGGTAGCGGCTGGAATGGGTGCTGATGTGACCATTTATGATATTAACTCCAATCGGATTGAAGAACTCCAAGTAATCATACCGAAGAACGTATCTACTTGTTTGTCCTCGCCAGATGCCATTGAAAAACATCTTCCAAAAGCCCATTTGGTGATTGGAGCCGTACTTGTGCCAGGTGCGAAAGCGCCCAAGCTAATCACTCGAAATCAACTCAGTATCATGCAAAAAGGAGCCGTTTTGGTTGATGTTGCAGTAGATCAGGGCGGCTGTTTTGAAACCACACAACCAACGACTCATGAAAACCCGACCTATGTCGTTGACGATATTCTACATTATGCGGTTTCAAATATGCCTGGTGCGGTACCACAAACTTCGACCAAAGCCCTGACAAACGTAACCATTGATTATGCCGTTGAACTTGCCAATCATGGCTGGCAGAATGCCTGCAAACAATATCCTCATTTAGCAAATGGACTTAATATCGTAAAAGGAAAAGTGGTGCATCACTCTGTTGCTGAGGCCTTTTCCCTACCATTCATTCCCGTCGAAAACATATTGTAATAGAATTGTTTAATTTTGTGTAAATCGCAAGTATGAAACAAATTCCGTCAGTTAATCTTCATGATTTTTTAAGTGATGATGTCAATATACGCCTCGACTTTATTCAAAACATCGGAAAGGCATACGAAGACATTGGTTTTGTCGCATTAAAAGGTCACTTTCTGGATCAAGATCTGGTTGATGAATTGTATACACAAGTCCGTGAGTTTTTTAGTCTTCCTTACGAAACGAAGGCCAAATATGAAGTTCAAGGACTTGCTGGTCAGCGTGGTTATACGTCTTTTGGAAAAGAACACGCCAAAGGTCGAACCACAGGAGATTTAAAGGAGTTTTATCATTTTGGACAACATGAACCCCCCACCAATGGCGAGGAATACCCCGAAAATGTATTGGTCGATGAAAGCCCTGCTTTTAATATGGTTGGGCAAAAAACCTTTGCAGCATTGGAAAAAACCGGATGTTTTGTTTTGCGCGCTCTGGCACTTCACCTCGGTTTAGATGAGCACTATTTTGATCCCTTCATCAAAGGTGGAAATAGCATTCTCCGAGCCATTCACTACCCGCCCATTACCGAAGAGCCCAAAAAAGCAGAAAGAGCTGCTGCTCATGGTGATATCAACCTGATTACATTGCTCATGGGCGCACAAGGACGTGGACTGCAGGTCAAAAACCACCAAGGCGAGTGGATTGATGCCATTGCAGAAGAAGATGAACTTGTGATCAATGTCGGGGATATGCTTTCTCGACACACCAACAATAAACTAAAATCAACCATCCATCGTGTGGTCAATCCACCAAAATCGGCTTGGCATAGCTCCCGTTATTCCATTCCCTTTTTTATGCATCCCGTTTCCGATATGAAACTCGATGTACTACCCCACTGCATTGATAAAAACCACCCAAAACGGTTTGAAGACATCACAGCAGGCGAATTTTTGGAGGAACGTCTACGTGACTTGGGATTGCGAAAATAATATGGCCAAACTCAACAGTCTTTCTGATTTAAAGTCTCTCTTCCCAGAAGCAGAAGGGGCCTACCAGCCAGAAATACAGCCCAAAAAACAACAACTCGAAGCACACTTTAGCAATAAAGGAAGAGGCGGGAAGACCGTTACCATTATCAAAGGATTTGACGGAAGTCCGTACGAGTTGAAAACCCTGGAGAAAGAACTAAAGTCTCTTTGTGCAGTTGGTGGCACTATCAAAGGGAATGATATTTTAATTCAGGGGAACTATCGAAACAAAATTATAGCTCATCTCCAAAAGCAAGGGCATCAAGTGAAACGTGTTGGCGGATGAACGAGGCAGAACTCATTCTCAATGACGATGGCTCGATATACCACTTGGGGATTCGACCAGAACATTCCTCTTCCCTAATTATTACTGTTGGAGATCCTGATCGCGTTCCAACTGTATCTCAATTCTTTGACCGAATTGATTATACAAGCCGTAAAAGAGAAATCTGTATTCATACTGGCGTATTGGGAAGCCGAGCGGTTAGTGTGATTTCAACAGGTATGGGAACGGACAATATTGATATTGTTCTCAACGAACTCGATGCCTTGTTTTCACTTGATCTTAATACTCGAAAACCGCTTGAATCCCCCACCCCTTTGACTTTTATTCGACTAGGGACTTCAGGTGCGATTCAAGCCAATATTGAGCTCGACAGCTTAGTCGTGGCAGAAGCAGCGATCGGATTTGATAACCTCATGCATTATTACGATCCCAGTATGTGTGAACACCCTCTCGCAGTTTCTCTGTACAACCACCTGGGAATGCCTAAAAGATTCAACCACCCCTACTTTGCGGAAGGAGATTCAACCCTGATTAATGACTGTGTAAAACTCGGAATGAAAAAAGGAATTATCGCAACAAACCCTGGTTTCTATGCGCCACAAGGACGGCACTTAAGAACGAAGAATGTATTGCTTTACAACAATAATAATTTATTGAATTTTAACTATAATAATTCTTTAATCACCAATTTTGATATGGA
>Ga0209503_10001370_pt1 | contig 12592 bp, 9 predicted proteins | sample SouAtlMetagenome_2_FD_187448 | JGI IMG/M metagenome (GOLD analysis project Ga0209503, IMG submission 187448) | Marine eukaryotic phytoplankton communities from Atlantic Ocean - South Atlantic ANT15 Metagenome (SPAdes) (version 2) | ecosystem: Environmental > Aquatic > Marine > Oceanic | place... | reverse complement strand
GTGGGGTTTCCCCATGTGAGAGTAGCACACTGCCAGGTCCCATTCGAAGAAAGGGCTATCCTAACGGATAGCCCTTTTTTTATGTGTGAAAGAAAGTGATATGGACATAAAAAACCCCGCTCTAGCGGGGTTTTTGTTATCTCATACATTAATGTACAAGATAGATAGTACAGCTACCGTGGATCAGTTAGTGTGCTAAATGCTGACGAAATTCCATTTTGGTTAGTAGTTGGTTATCGTCTTTATCCATTTCACTAAAATCGCCATTAATGCCAGCCTTCTCAACTTCCATCATTGAGAGCTTACCGTCATTATTACGGTCTGCTTTTTTAAATTTAGCAGTAACTTCAGCCTTCATTTCACTAGACATCTCTTTACCCAACGCCTCTTTACCTTTTTCCATAGTCGTACCGGTACCAGTTATCATAGGCTCATTCATGGACTGAGATGTTGATGTAGTCATTTTCCGGGTTAGCACTGCATCGGTAGTGCCACTTGATTTAACCTTTGTCACAGTATCTCCAGAAAACATACTAGGGTTATTTTTTACGTATTTATCAAACTCTGACCGGGACACTTTATCATTACCATCTGCATCCATTTTTTTGAAGAATTTACTAGAGTTTGCTTCTTTCAATTCTGTTTTGGTGATGTGTCCATTTCCATCATTATCGAGAGTAGAAAAATCTGCGCTAATATTTGAGTTATGACCACCTTGGATGTCTCCAGCAACTGCGGTCGTTGACATTACTGCGCCTATAACAAGTGATAGTGTAAGCTTTTTCATCACATTCTCCTTTTGTAGTGATTAACACTTTGCTCGGTTAGAGCAAGGAACAAAATACTCACATTAACTCATTCATTGATTGTGCCGCTGCAGTAAGTAATTGAATTATATATATTTAATTGATAAATATTAGTGGCGGGTGTTTTTCATTCTTGTTAATTTGCAACAAAGCTTTGAAATATATTCAGGCAAATCACATAAAAAAGGGTATTCATGATGTGAATGCTCAGGCGTCAGTACCTTAGTTAGGAAATAACGATAATTGTTCGTTAGTTAGTTCAGAAAAAGATAGGTTGATGAGAGGAAGTATACTGTCCGCTATGGGCATGATTTGCTTTTCAATGTAGTGGTCGTAATCAAGCGGTGCCATCTGGTGCTCGGTAGTTTGAGGGCCTTGTACCGTCATAACATAGCGTATGGTTGTATTGTGTTGGTAACGTAATCGTTGGCCCGTTTTACGATTAATATCATCTGCGAGGCGCGCGGCTTTTACATGAGGAGGCAAAGATTTGATGTAGTCACTTAATGGCTTCCTTAATCGTTTTGCATATACGAGTCTGGCGTCTTCTTTCCCGTGGCGAATATTATCTACAGTTTGTTTAATAAAATCAGATACAGGGGCTTTTTCGAAAACCCGTCGATACAATTCATACTGAAAGTATTTAGCTAATTCGGTCCAGTCTGAACGTACGTTTTCCAACCCTTTAAAAACCAGCTCTTTTTTGTCGCCAGTTTGCTTTAAACCTGCATATCGCTTCTTGCTACCTAATGCAGAGCCTCTAATTGTGGGCATAAAAAAGGTTTCAAAATGGGTCTCAAATTCAATGTCCAAATGGCAGTCTATATCATAGTCTTCTCGAAGCTTGCGTTGCCACTTATGATTAATAGTGTTTGCTAGGGACTGTCCCGTTTCATTAGGCGTGCCTAACGATGTGTTGTTATTCACGTGTACAAAGGTAGAGTCTGTATCGCCATAGATAACTGAGAACCCTGCTTCTTCTATCCATTTTGCAGTAGTTTGCATTATTTCATGCCCACGCAGAGTAATAGAGCTTGCTAACCTTGGGTCATAAAAGGGGCATCCGCCACTGCCTAATACACCGTAAAAGGAGTTCATTAAGATTTTTATAGCCTGAGATCGTGGCGCATCGTTTTGTTTTTTTGCTTCGTCTCTTTGGCGCCATAGGTTGTCTATAATATCGGGCAAAAAATGATTGTCACGACTGAACATAGCTCCTTTGAACCCCTCGATGGCACTGCTTGGATCTTTAAGGCCTTCGGCAAGCCCCATAGGGTCAATCTTAAACGTGCGAATAATTGATGGGTATAGGCTCTTAAAGTCGAGTACGAGTACATCAGAGTACAGGCCAGGCTGTGAATTCATTACATAGCCACCTGGGCTAGCCAACCCGCCGTGTTCCGGGCGTACACCACTTATGTAACCTTGTCGGTGTAACTTTGGTAAATACACATTTAGAAATGCAGCGACTGACCCTCCGGGCCTTCCTAAATCGAGCCCTGTTAAGGTGCCTCTCAAAATGAGAAATTCGATAAATCGGGTTTTTGCAGCAATCTCATTTACCAATACACAGTCTTTGTGGTTATAGCTGGCGAGCGAAGAGGGGTCTTCGTAATACAAGGCTTTAATTGCTGCAAGCTTGTCTTCACTCTGTATGAGCTTTTTATCACCCAGTAATTGCTGTGCAACATTGTCTAAAGAGAAAGAGTCAAATTGATAGGTCATAGTCTTTAGCGCTTCAATGCCATCTACAATACTGCGACCGGGTATATCCACGATAGTTTGGCCATCCCAATCCCTTACGAAGGCTTCTCGTTTTTCTCTGCCTATTGTAAATTTGACGCCTTGTTTTTTTGCTCTCCTTGCAAGCACGGCCATATCAAATTGTTTGACGTTCCAGCCTAAGATAACGTCTGGATCAATATCGCGTATACGCTTTGCAAATGCAGTAAGTAGCGCTGATTCAGTAGAAAACAGGCTCAGTGAAAATGTGTCTGGAACATCTAGCGTCTTGGGGTGAGTGGACGCAGAAACCAACATCACTTCGTTAACGTCGCTAGAAGCTAGCGCTATACTGAATAGGTTTTCATTTTCATCGCACTCAATATCGATGCTAATCGAGTAAAGATTTGGCGTGTAGATTGCGGGCCTAATTCGCGCATCAGGTATTAATGTTGCGTTTTCGTCAGGAGCAACAAACTCCAACGAACCGTATATAAACCGCTCCATCAAATACCTATCGGCAAGTCTTATATCAGCTTCATACAAAGTGATGTGTAAACTTTTGGCAAGCTGTCTTAATTGGTGCATGTAGGAGTCAGACGTGGTTTTAAGGGTGTCTACTTCCACTTGCTCAAGGGTAAAGAAACTGTCTGAGGAGACTTCAACCTCAATACCTTCTCGCTTTGCCTTTTCCAATATATTTTTCGTGTTTTCGGTAGCCACAAAACATGAGGGTTTCTGCATAGCGCTTTGAAGACATACTGGACCATCATCGGTAGACACCCACACTTCAACACAAGCACCTTTATGCTTACTGTTCGCATGTTTAACATGAGTGTGTTTACTTAGAATGTAACCTTTTCTAATCACGGCAAGTCAATTTTCGTTGGTGAAATAATGAAGGACGCATGGTACAGAGCAGTCGATTTTCTTTACTTAAGATGAGAGAGGTAAATTGTTCACTATTGCTCGCTAACTCTCGCTATCGCTAGGAAAAGCGGTGATATTACTTAACGCTATAGTTGATTATCAAACAGATACGTTTGTTTTTGCCTACCTATCGTTATAGAACTAAGTATACCAGCGAAAAGGTGAAGATGTATGCATTACCCAGCAATTGAGCAACCGTCTCCAGGTGAATGGACAGAGATAGTGAAAGGTGTACTTTGGCTTCGTATGCCACTGCCTTTCGAACTCGACCATATAAATCTCTACCTTGTTGAAGATGATGATGGCTGGGTGGTTATTGATACTGGGCTCGGTACGAGCACAACAAAGACATTGTGGAATGAGATTTTTGCCGCATTGGATAAACCCATTTCAGCGGTTTTAGTTACGCATTTGCATCCTGACCACGTGGGTTTAGCCGGTTGGATAGCCGACCAATTCAAAGTGCCTCTATACATGTCGCAGGTTGAGTATTTTACTGCGCGCGCATTCACAGGGGGGAAAAGCGACACCTCAGCATGGCGGGATGAGCAATATTATCATCGTGCCGGTTTACAGCCAGATGACGTAACTTCGCTCATGTCAGGCAACAAAGGTTACAGCAATGTTGTATCGCCAATTCCTATCAGCTATAGACGGTTAAAGCAAAGTGATGTGCTTACGCTTAAGGGTAACTCATGGGAAGTGATGATCGGCAGAGGGCATTCACCAGAACACGTATGCCTATATTCTAAAGAACTTGGAATACTGTTAGCTGGCGACCATATACTGCCGCAGATAACACCCAATATAGGCGTATATTCAACGGAGCCTGAGGGCAATACGCTTCAAGATTATTTGTCTACGCTACTGCCTTTCACTGATTTACCGGAAAAAACCTTGGTGTTACCCGCACACCGACAACCTTTTGTTGGTGTAAAAGACCGAGTGAATGAGCTTATTGAACATCACCATGGTCATTTAAATGCGCTTGTGGAGGCTTGCAGTAAACCTCAGACGGTGGTCGAGTTGTTGCCCGTTTTATTTAAACGGGAACTGAGTGGTAGAAATGTCGTGTTTGCCGTAGCTGAGTGTGTGTCCCACTTAAACTACCTCTTGTCTCATGGAAAAATAACGCGACATTTATCTGATGACGGAATTTATTTATATGGGGCGCAACAATAGATGTTACTGAGGGGCTGTAGCTGAATTGTCTTCTGAAGTGATAGGTAGTTCTATTGTAACCACCGTACCTTTGCTCACTTTGCTATTGATTGAAATTTTGCCTTTGTGCTTTTCTATAATGGTATAGGCAGTGGATAATCCCAACCCTTGGCCTTGACCTTCAGGGCGGGTAGTAAAAAAGGGTTCGAAGACTCTTTTCATATTTTTTTGCTCTATACCTTCACCGCTGTCTAGCACCTTAATCGTAATGCTCTCGCTATTTTTTAATAAGGATAACTTAACGTAGCCTTTGTCTGGAATAGCTTGGGCAGCGTTGAGTAATATGTTCATCAAGGCTTGTTTTATCATCCCTGGGTTGGCCATTATCTCTATCTTTTCGTCGGCTGATTCAACCTTATAGTGATGAGAAGCATATTGGGTAGATACAAGCTTGATAGTTTGTGAGGCGACGTCGTTTAACTCTACAATCTGACTACCTTGTGTGCTGTCGAGGGAAAACTGTTTTAGATTATCGACAATATCCTTAACTCGATTTAAGCCCGCTTTCGATTCTTCGAGCAACTCTTCAATGTCATCTTTTATCAAATCATAGTGCTGTGCTTCGAAAAGGTTTTTTATTTGTTCTTTTACTTCATCGTTAAAATCGGTAACGTGATTTTCTACCCCATCGCAAATAGATATTAAATTATTAGCGTATTGCGACAGGGTGTCTAAGTTTGCATTGATAAAGCCAATAGGGTTATTTATTTCATGGGCAATCCCCGCAGCTAATTGGCCCGTTGATGCCATTTTTTCCGCTTGAATGAGTTGAGACTGAGCGGTATCAAGTTTACGAATAAGTTTGCGTTGTGCTTCGTGTTCTTCTTTAAGTGCGGCAGATAGCTTTTGTTGGGTACGGAAGTAGCTGGCTTGCGCGGTAACGTCTTGCAAGAAAATGCAGGCGTATTTTTTTCCTGTGCTTTTGTCCTTTACCGGCAATATCTCCATGTTTTGATACATTTGTGTTTCTTCGCCAGTTATCGGTCTACTGCTTTTAAACGGAAATATATGGGGGCGCTGTTCCCAGTAGCTGAAACTAGGATGCTGGAGAACAAAAACCGATTTTAACCTTCGCTTTAGAAATTTTCCTTGGCCGCTAAAAATATCGGTAACAGGGGTGTCTTTGTACGAATCGCGATTCTCGTGAGGAAGACGATCTCTAAAAAAGTCGTTTAAATAAACAACCAGAAAATCTTCATCAACGATGCCAATTCCAACCGGAAGTTTTTCAACCAGTTGCTCAAACATTATTCTAGAAGTTCATCTAAAGTATCTTTCATTCTTGTCAGTGAATCGTCATCTAGGCAGAAAACAACACGCATAGAAAAGGATGAAACGGCTACGGTGAATTGCACTTCCATGACTAAGCTATGTTGCCACTTTAGCTCGTCGAAGTTCTCTTTGTTAGGAGTAAACAACGTGGGCATATTCAAATTGGTGGTCAGTTCCAATTGGCTCGATAAGCCTGCCAAACAAGCGCCGGCTAAAATATTAGAAAGCTCGAGTATAATTTCTTCTACATCTTCTTTACTCAGCGGTTCACTGTATTCCATCAGTTTGGCCATCTCGTTCAGACCAGAGCGGGAAAGTACTGACATCACTTCACCTTGAATATCACCTAGAAAAGACTGGCGGGTATGAAATGTATCTGCAGAGCCAAACAGCAAGGTGTAAAGCTGAGTAGGGGTCACTGACGTTATTTTAGGAATTGAAATATCAATTTTAGTTTCAATGAGTTGCGCGAGTGAATTTGCTGCTTGGCCCATTGAAATATTGAGCAATTCTTGCAGCGCATCGCGTTGTTCCTCGTCTAATGGTATTACAGCGCTCATAGATACCCCAATTCGAACATAGTCATTGCCAGCTCTTCTTTGTCTAATGGTTTTCTAATGAATCGTTGTGCCCCTAAGGACAGTACGATGCGCTGTTTTTCTGGCTGAAAATCTGCGCTGATCACGATGACATTAGGGAAGGCATCTTCACGCTTGGATAAGTATTCCAGCACATCCACACCATCAACCTCTGGCATGGTTAAATCAAGCAGCACAAGGTCGAAGGTGTTTTCAGCTAACAAATCTATCGCTTCTTGGCCATTCGTTGCCTCTGAAATATCGTAGTCTAATTCCGGCGGTAGCGATTTTTTTACGCTACGGCGTGACAATTTAGAGTCGTCAGCAACTAAAACAGATAGTGCCATCAACAGCCTCCTTTTACGTCTGTTAGAACAGTGTGTGCAATTTCTCAGTGCCTGAAAGAAGCTTAGTAGACATTCTAAGATTCTAAAACCTAGGTAGGTGTATTTGCACAAGGTACTTTAAGAGTATATGACAAGGAGGGCATTTATGAGCATTATACTTTACGTGTAAATACTTGTGGATGAGGGAAAACGAGAGAAGCGTACAGCCTAGAGTGGCTGCACGCATAAAATAAAGATGTGTAAACTCAATTAAGAATTCTGTTTTTTAGTCATTGTTTCAAGTGCTTGCGGAATAGCATCGACATAGCGCTGCACATCTGCGATTTTGCCCATGCTGACTCTTGACCAATTAGTATAGGTGCGATAAATACCGCGGATGTGAATATCTTTCTCCGCCATGGCGGCCCTAAATAATTCAGCATCTCCTTTACCAAGATCCACAAAAACAAAGTTAGTACTAGAAGGGAGGGCAGTTAGGCCATTAGCCTTGAGGCCGTCCATCACTAAGCCTTTTGCTTCTACAACCTTATCTTTAACAAACGTAAGGAAGGCTTCATCATTATATGAAGCAATGGCTGCGGCTAAACCAGCTTGGTTTAATGTGTAACCCCCCATGCCATAGCGATTGATCCATTCTGTATTTTCTTCAGAAGCAATCATGTAACCAACTCGCATACCCGCTAAGCCGTAAATTTTGGAAAAGGTTCGCGCAACAATAATATTGTGCCCGGCTTTCACTAACGGAATCATTGAGTTTGCAGGCGGATCATCTGTAAGTTCATTATAAGCTTCATCAACAAGTACTAACGTCTTTTTAGAAGCTTTGATACAGAATTCTCGAAGCTTTGCAGGGTCTAAAAGGCGTCCTGTTGGGTTGTTAGGATTGGTGATATGCACCATGCCAACGCCGTCATCAATGGCTGCATACATGGCATCCAAATCGATTGCTAAGTCTTTTGTGTTAGGTACCCGAACAATCTCAGGTGCACCTTGTTTCTCTGGTGCTTTAGAGGTGGTATCCCAAAAAAGATCGGGGCCTAAAATCTTTCCTTTCTTGCTCGCAGCAAGGGCGGCGTAAGAAAGGATTGGGCTAGAACCTGCACTTAACGAAATATTCTTAGGGGTAATTCCATGGCGCTCTGCAATCATATCTAGCAAAGTCATTGCGGCGGGGTAGGCATAGTATGCGCCCCCCTCGGCAGAGGCAGTAGCAATCGCTTTTAATGCTGCTGAGCTTGGTCCAAATGGATTTTCATTCGCATTTAATTTAGCGATACCTGGCTTTGGACCATACAGTACCTTGGACATAGTGGGCGTGGCAGCTTGAAGGCCTGCAGAGGTAATCAAGCCTGAGGCACCAATGGCAGTAGCGGCAGCACTACCACCCAAAAATAGGCGTCTTGAAACGTTATGTGACATTGTTAATTCCTTATCTCAAACATCGTAAGTGTTTACAGGGCCTTGTAAAACATGGCGCTAGAAACAATTACTAAGTAAATACCAAACATTCGTTTTAATTTTTTCTCGCTGAAGTTATGCGCCATTTTTGCTCCCATAGGTGCCGTAATAATGGCCCCTATACTAATAGCGACTAACGCGGGGATATTGATATAGCCTATTGTTCCAACTGGCAGAATGGCGGCTTCAGGATGCTTCATAAAGAGAAATCCGATAGCGCCAGGCAGACCAATTAGGAAACCAACGCCAGCGGCTGTGGCTACCGCTTGCTGGATGGTGCGTTGACAGATAACCATAGTAATTACCATGGGTGTGCCGCCGCCAATACCCAGAAGAGCCGAAAAGCCTCCAAGTACAAAAGCAAGTGCAGATTTAGCAATACCTTCAGGCATAGATAACGCTACACCAGGGCGAATGACAAATTCTGGGAACAAGAAGTAAATAGAATAAAGTAAAACACCTGCCGCAAAAACGACCGTTAAACCATCGCTACTTGTGCTACTGGCAATATAAATACCGCCAATTACGCCCATTACGATCCAGATGCTCCATGATTTTAGAATATCAAAATCAACAGCGCCTTTTTTATGGTGAGCCATTACTGAGCGGGTACTAGATACCACAATTGAAGCTAAAGAAGTGCCTATTGCAACCTTGACTAACTCTTGTGATGGGGGCGTAAAAAATGGAAATACAGCTAATAGAGCGGGAACAACAACAAATCCACCTCCATTACCAAAAAGACCAGCAGTAATACCGGCAATAGCACCTGTAATACAAAGAGTAACAACGAACCAGAGAAGCTCTATTTCCATAAAATAACATCTCCAGCAAATACTTCTAATAACATGAACAGACCTTTAAATTTTGCTTACAAAACGAGGGGTAAAAACATAAACACCGGCATTTGCCGGTGTTTATTATTAGTTGCTTTTAGAATCTTGCCGCTAAGCGGGTGTAGTAGTAACCACCCTGCCAGTCGACGACTGAACCTGAGTCATAGACTTGGCCACAGCAAGCATCACCATTTATTGTAGGGTCTGGATAGCTATCAAATAGGTTACGTACACCTACTGATAAGGTTAGGTTTTCATTGATGAGGTATGACCCTTCAATATCAAACATAAATTCAGAGCCGTAGGTTTGAATTGTTTCGGCATCGATTACGGTACCATCATCGCTGCCTACATTTTCGTATTCACCGTAGTAACTCAATCGTGCCACCGCAGACCACACATCATAACTATGTGTCACAGAGAACACACCGCGCATTTCTGGCGTTCCATTTTCAAAATCGAACATGTCTTCGGGGTCTAGGTATTCGCTAGGATCTGAGTCGAACGAAGTATCGTTATAGTTAATAGACCCTGTAATCATAGTTGAACCGTAGGTCGTTTCCATCTTATAAGTGGCAACGAGATCAACACCTTCAGTAACCGTATCAAACGCATTTTGGAAGAAGAACACACCACCAATTGATTCTGCACCTGATACACCAGCACCCGATAGTGCTAAGTAATTTTGGTATGCAGCATAACCATCAGCGTCTGGGTCGGTAACTACTGTAGTAGAAACGTCGCGTGTAGATACTGAGTACAGTCTGTCTTCTAGTTTAATGTTGTAGTAATCGGCAGTAAGGGTTAAATCACCAAAGCTAGCAGTTAAACCAAGTGTAAAGTTAGTCGATTTTTCAGGAAGAAGCTCTTCTGCACCTAACGCTTGGGCCACATCGCCACCAGCAGGGAACAAGCCCGTTGCTACTGGGAAACCATCAGGTAAACGGGTCGATACGTTTGTAGTACCTTGTTGACCTGGCGTCGGTGCTCTGAAGCCTGTGCCGTATGAACTTCTTACCGCAACTTCATCGTTTATTTGATAAATACCCGCAACCTTATAAACCACTTCAGAACCAAAGTCTGAGTAGTCTTCATAACGGATAGCTGCTTGTGCAAACAGTTCGTCAGTAATATCACCAGAAACATCGGCATATACCGCGTAAGAATCCCGGCTATACGTACCTGAGTAGTCAGGTGAATAACCAGGGAAACCGTTTGAGCCTACACCCACTACGGTATAAACCGCATCATCACTGTCAGCACAATCTAGCGTAGAACCGTTAGCAATGACGGCTAAACCCGCTGCACTAGCCGTATCTCCGTCACAGAAGCCCCAAGGATCAGATGTTGCGTAAGGCCCTGCAAAGTAAGAATCAACTTCGCCTTCTGATATTTCATAAGATTCATCAAGGTAGCTTGCACCGAACGCTAGAATATATTCGTCAAAGTCGTAGGTGAAATCGGCTTGAATTTGTGTTTCTTCGTTGGTTAAGTCACCAGGTTGAAATGATGTAGGTGACTCATTACCCATAGACGGGTTAATGGTGTTAGCAAGCGTATATGAAATATCGTTGTAGCCGTAACGACCACTTATGTCATAGCCTAAGTCGCCAGACATCCCTTTAATACCACCAACAAAAGAGTAGTCGGTAACATCGCCAGAAAAGCGCGGTGTAAAGCCACCAGGGAAAAATTCAGTAGGGCTCCATATAGAACCATCTTCTAAGCGAATATCTTCTATAGTGCCGTTACCTGGGTAACGATAATAGAATGAGCCATCACCTTCACTTTCTGAATAGTTACCAAATGCATAAAGCTCCATCTCAGCAGTTAATGCATAGCCAGCATTAAAGAAGATACGAGCGCCGCTAGTGTTTGGCTGTCCCCAAGGCTGAACTACGTCCGACCCGTGCACCGTATTAGCCATTGCAGTGGCATCTGCGATGTATTGTTCTGACTGGTCATCTACACAAAACCAAGATTCACAGTACTGCTCGCCGCGATATGTGGCTTCGCTGTCTGAGTATTCCGCTGAAATACTTAAGAAACCATCATCACCAAGTGCGAAACCTTTGTTTCCGGTAATGGTAATTTGGTCGCCATCACCTTCAAAGTAGCTTCCATAATCGGCGGTAAACGATCCACCTTCGGTATTTTCTTTTAACTGGAAGTTGATAACACCAGCAATGGCATCAGAACCATACTGGGCTGCCGCACCATCGCGCAATACTTCTACACTGCCAATCGCAGCGGTAGGGATAGTGGCAATATCAGGGCCTTGTGTACCAGAACCCCCAATAGATACCAACGCTGCTCTGTGACGGCGCTTAGAGTTAACTAGCACCAACGTTTTATCTGTGGGCATACCACGTAAAGTTGCAGGACGAATGAAAGTACCACCATCAGAAATGGGCTGTCGAGCTACTGAATAAGATGGGACCAAAGTCATTAGTACGTTGTTCATGTCGGTGAAGGCTACTGCTTCAATATCTTCAGCACTTAATACATCAACAGGTACAGGCGAGCTAGTTACCGACCGAGGTGCACCACGTGCACCAACAACAGCAATTTTTTCAACATTTTGAGTATCTACTGCGGTTTCTTCAGCTTCTTGCGCTAGCGCGAGTGGTGCTGCCAAAGATAAAGTGATTCCAGTGAACGCTAGTGCAATTGAATTATGTATTTTGTTTTTTCTCATGTGTGTTCCCTAAAACGAGCCGTTATGAGTTGTTATTCTTCACTTGGAGCAGGGACTAATGCCGCCCACGTTTGGCATAACAAGCACCACCTTGATGCATCCTGCATCTTATAAATGTTTTGTGTGGTTACCTGTATTAACACTCAGGCTAAAAATTCTTTTAAAATCGCGAAAGAAAAAAGAATGTTGAGGGGTATAAGAAAAGTATTGAGGGCCTACTTAACTGTTTGATTCTTAAGCTCTTAATTGTTTCAGATTGAAGATAAAAAAATAAAAGCAGCTTTGGGTTTAACCTTATATTAACAAGTGTTAGTTGGGCTTTACTGGTCTGTGGCATGTAACTTGCTGATTTTAATCTCAATAAAGCGACCTGTGCTTTATGGCGTTGTGTTACAAAACTGTCATATTCGGGAAACTAGACATTGAACTCTAAGCAACTTCAGTATTTTTTAACCACGGTACTCAAAGGCAGTATTGCAGGTGCAGCACGTGAGCTTGATATCGCCCAGCCTGCCATTAGTCAGCAGTTAGCAAGCCTTGAAAGAGAGATGGGGGCGCAGTTGCTAAGCCGAACCTTTTCTGGGGTAACGTTAACCCCAGCGGGCGACTTGTTTCTCACTCATGCCACTAGGCTCATGGATGATATTAATAACGCTAAATCTGAACTGCGAGAGTTAGTGGGGAAAACGGCGGGTACTGTAAAAGTGGGTATGCTTCCGTCTAT